>ERZ1034419.15-NODE-15-length-44308-cov-41.948840_pt1 | contig 44308 bp, 65 predicted proteins | sample MGYA00520531_ERZ1034419 | MGnify/ENA primary metagenome ERZ1034419 (study PRJEB33736, sample SAMEA104288485) | Azolla nilotica | place: Sudan | collected 1982 | study: EMG produced TPA metagenomics assembly of the PRJEB19522 data set (Is there foul play in the leaf... | reverse complement strand
CAAACTGCTGACGACCATTCTCTATAACACCTATCAAACCGGCCGAAAAGTGGCTGTTGACTTCAAATCAAATCTGAAGATTGTTGTTGATGAATTCTTGCCCCTATGGAATTACACCCCTTAACCAGAGTTACGGATTATTTAATCCACTATCCTTAGGTAACTCGTAATTGGAAAAAATCTTACCCAGTTCCCAGTCCCCAATCCCCAATCACTAATCACTAATGACTAATCACCAATGACTATCAACATCCGTTTTCTACCAGATGATGTCACAGTTAATGCTGAAATAGGAGAATCCCTATTAGATGTAGCAGATAGAGCAGGGGTATCAATTCCTACAGCTTGTTTAATGGGAACTTGTCATGCTTGCACGGTGGAACTAGATGATGGAGAAATCATCCGTGCCTGCATTAGAGCAGTTCCACCAGGAAAAGAGGAATTAACCATACATCTTTTTAGTGATCCGACTTGGTAGTTAATATCTAATCCGGTTAAATACTTGTCACATATGTTTAGATCAGTAATTGGTAAAATTACAGCAGGAGTCAGAAGTCAGGAGTCAGGAGTAAAACTCTCTTGCTGTCTAGGTTTCAACTGATGTTATCATTGCGACTGACTAATAGTAGATTTTTAGTTTTCAGGGATTTATAAACAATAAATTCTTAAATCTTTTCGGGTGGGTATCTTACCTACCCAAAGTCAATTTATTTTTAATTTAAGTTAATATATTTGCTGGAAGTTTTGTTTGCAAATTCTAAAATTATTAAAACCAAAACTTAATTGTAAGAACTATATTATTTGTTGCATTTTACGAGTTAATTTGATAGATGCGAAAATATAATTGTGATTATTCAGAAAATTTCCTCACTTTTAAAATTATGAATTACTTGGAGCAAGAGGTGTTTCAGCTATATTCAACAGATAACTTAGTTCAAATTGCAGAAAATCTTGCGTACCGCAAGTAAATTAGCAAAGTTTGTGTTATTGTATAATAATAGGGAATAAACAGAGCAAAAGCACGAAATACCTGGAAAAACAATACACATTGATTCCTGACCCCTGAATTCTTACTTCTCTACAGGTTATCGGTGATTATGATACCCGAAAAATCGGGGAAGTTGTTGCCAGTATTTAAGTTTATAACTTTCCAAGTTTCTCCTAAGTTTGGTTGTATGGAACAGGGGAAAACTCTGCATAAATTTCAATTTCTTCTGTAGCCATTTTCCGGTAGTTGTTAGTTATTAGTCATGAGTTATTAATGGGAGAAAAGATAGCTGACTAATGATTAACCAACAGAAACGTACCAATACTTATATATGTTTTTCATCTGTACAAATGTTGCCGTAGAACTTGCGCCTCCCGCATGGTTTTACACACCATAAGCACTGTAATCCTACAGTATGAACTTCTCATCATCACCAATCTATCAAATCTAAAAATCTCTAGGAGCAAAAATCATATCCGACGATAAAATTAGACAAATAGCTTTTTACGGTGTGGTATTGGCAAATCTACCACTTCTCAAAATACCTTGGCAGTAATGGCAGAAGTGGGTCAGCGTATTTTAATTGTTGGATGTGACCTCAAAGCAGACTCCACTCGTTTGATTCTTCACTGTAAAGCCCAAACCACCGTATTGCACTTAGCTGCGGAACGGGGTGCTGTAGAAGACTTGGAACTAGAAGAAGTGGTAATTACAAGCTTCCGGGGTATCAGATGCGTGGAATCTCAAGGACCTGAACCCGGTGTAGGTTGTGCCGGTCGTGGTATCATCACTGCGATTAACTTCTTGGAAGAAAACGGTGCATACCAAAACGTAGATTTTGTATCCTATGATGTATTAGGCGACGTTGTATGCGGTGGTTTCCCCATGCCAATTCGGGAGGGGAAAGCTCAAGAAATTTACATCGTGACCTCTGGGGAAATGATGGCGATGTTTGCAGCTAATAACATTGCTCGCGGTGTTCTTAAATATGCTCACACTGGTGGTGTGTGCTTGGGTAGCTTAATTTGTAAGAGTCGTAAAACTGATCGGGAAGATGAACTGATTACCACACTTGCATCCCGATTAAGCACCCAAATGATTCACTTTGTACCTCGTGACAATATTGTGCAGCACGCAGAATTGCGGCGGATGACTGTTAACGAGTACGCGCCTGATAGTAACCAAGCTAATGAATACCGCTCATTAGCAGACAAGATTATCAACAATAAAAATCTTGCCATTCCTACACCCATTGAAATGGATGAGCTAGAAGATTTGTTGATTGAATTTGGTATTTTAGACAGCGAAGAAAATGCAGCAAAATTATCTGATGTGAGCAATGCTCAAGAACAGGCTGCTAAGAGACAGGAAGACTTAGAAGGGGAAGCATTGGAAGCACTGAAAAAAGGTGACTTAGAAGTAGTTGCTAATGGAGAGGAAAAGAAGTGAGGCACTTGCTTTCACTGGAAAAACGAAGCCGTGAAAGCTTCTATTAAGAGCATAAAGGTGGTCTATTCACGTCCACATCCATCATAATTACTCTGTCATCAAGCATAAATAACTCTATATTATTTAGTCTCTTGTTCCCTAGTTTGTATTGGTTGATTTTTAGGGAATGGGTAATTACTATTGTCTTTTATCTGCTGTATCTTTTCAGCATTTTTTGTTATGAATAAACATTACCTTCCGCCAGATGATTTACCACCTTCTCAAGTCACATATCTTGATGATATGTTACTCTAAAATTTAGATGAAGTGATTGGCAAACATTTCTATGGCAATTGAAATCGGATTATCCAGGTTTTATTATCAAATTGTCGATGGTGTATCAAGACAAACTCCCGTGATGTAATTTTCATTATTCTTTGTCCTAATAGAGAAATGTATTGGCATATTTTTAATGCTGTGCCCGACTTATCTAAAAAGTTAAAGCTGTTTTCCCAAAGAGCAATTATTCGTCTTTGTCCTCCTATTAGTAAAGGCATACCTTGGGAATTCAGAGTTAGTGAAGTATCTACTGATAGAGATTGGTTGACATAATTTATTAATGCTTGAGATAAAAATGATGGCTCTACCGTACTTGTTATGCTAAATCACTAGTACAGTACAGCGTAAATAAACAAACCATTCCAAATCTCTGAAAAGCTTACGCCGTATACATTTTGAATTTTGTTGGCGTAGCCTGCTGGAAGCACTATTTTGTTAGCGTAGGTCTTCTGAAAGAAGCATTTTGAATTCACGGCGGTACTAGCCTTCCCTTTTCCTGCTCATATAAGCAAAAAAGACATATTTTAACCTCTTAAATATCATTTAACCTGGAAATAGAGAGTATAGGGCCAATGAAGCAGGAGAACGACATCCGTAATAACTTGAAGTCTATTAGAACTCGCTTGGGTATGAGCCAGTAGGAACTGGCAAATCTTGCTGCTGTAACTCGTCAAACTATTAGTGGTGTTGAATCAGGGCTATATACTCCTTCTGTAGCGATTTCATTGCGCCTAGCTAAAGCTCTTGGTTGTCAAGTGGAGGAACTATTCTGGCTAGAGCAGGATTTACCTCAAATCGAAGCTGTGCTTACCAAACCTGTTAACAATCTCCAACAATTAAGAGTCAGTTTAGCCCGAGTGGGAGGTCAATGGATAGCTTATCCATTGGTTGGTAAGGATGCTTTTCGTCCTCAACTTCGGGTACAATACAAATTTGCTAATAGTATGACGGCATTGCACAATTTATGCAGAGGTGAGGCGCATATTGCCGGGATGCATTTATATGATGTGGAAACGGGAGAATATAACACTCCGTTTGTGCGGAAAGTGCTGGTGGGAAAGGAAGCAGTAATCATCACTCTCCGAGTCTGGGAAGAAGGGTTGATGGTGCAAGCTGGGAATCCGAAGCAAATTAAAAGTATCACTGATGTAGTGGAGATGGGTGCAGTGATCGCCAATCGTGAGGTGGGTTCTGGTAGCCGATCGCTGTTAGAGCAAACTTTACAACAGGAAAAAATACCATTCCAATCACTGCAAGGGTTTGAGTGGATTATGAATAGTCATCAAGAGGTAGGATGGGCAATCGCATCTGACATGGTGGATGCTGGTATTAGTACAGCCTCTGTTGCCATTGCCTTTGGACTAGGATTTATCCCCCTACGTCACTCACGATATGATTTAGTCATTCTGAAAGAATATATGCAAGAGCCATCTGTACAACAATTACTGGGTACTCTCGGACATCGGCTGGTTCACTCACAATTAGAAGTCCTCGGTGGGTATGATATCAGCCAAATCGGCGCAGTTGTAGCCACAATTTAAATTTCTAATTTTGTATACGCTCAATTTCAATGGGAGAATTACAGCGTTTTAGTTAAATCCATTCATCGAGAGTCTGTTCTTACGATACCATTTTTATAATGTAAAGTACATAACATAAACTTATGGTAGAACCAGACTCTTTACCAACAGAGGTAATTCTCACAAACCCACGTCAGTCTCTTGGTAAATTACTGCTTGATTGGACACCCCAACCAGGAAACTATCTTGATTTTGAAGGTAAAACCTATGCAGTTTTAGAGCGTCGTCATAGATATCAGCTTAAATCAGGGCATTATCATCTATATAATGTCGCTATTTACGTACAAAAAGCCCAACGACCATCAGAAAAAAGTTTAGTACAGGGACGCTGGGTTATAGGTGATGCTACTTGTGACTACAATGCTCATTCAGAGATTATCCGCTGTGCAGTCAACCCAGAAGGACCCTGTGAGTCATGCCGTTCTTATGAGAATCAGGGAATAGGTGACAGGTTACAGATAAGAGCTTTTTCTAATTACGTATCTCTCACGGGAGCCAGAGGCATTATTACGAATTACCCATGACCTCTCCCACATTCAAGCGAGTACCATTCAGAAAATCCCATCCTGACTGGGGACGTTTCCCAGTTAGCTGAACTTCTCTCAACAGCAACAAACCTTCACCAGTTTGTACAATTGCTCCCATTCCCTTAACAATACTGACCACTTCCCCTGGTTGACTTGATATAGTTGACAAATCAGGTATTTTATGTATTTTTTCTTGTAGTTCCAGTGGTAAGTGGCATATATAAGCAGAGTATATAGGAATAGTAGCAGTTACTTTCAGTGCTTGATCGCGAAATATCGTTATGCAGTTAGGATAAAAGCCTCTAATTTGATTGTGTAATTGAATAGCATTCCTTGACCAGTCTAAAATGTAATCTTGCTTTTGAATCAAAGATGCATAAGTTGCTGCATCGTTATCTTGAGGAATGGGTTGAATCTCTTGTTTTTCCAACTGGTACAAAGTTTCTATTAGTAAATCTGCACCAAGAGTTGCTAATCTCTCTGCTAAAATCTGGGCATTATCTAGCAAGTTAATTGGTGTTATGGCTTTTAGCAGCATATCTCCTGTATCCATCCCCACATCCATTAATATGGTCGTGATTCCGGTTTCTTGCTCACCGTTATATAAACACCATTGAATGGGAGCAGCCCCGCGATATTTGGGTAAGATCGAACCATGTACGTTAATACAGCCCAATTTCGGCATTTTTAAGATTTTCTTAGATAAAATTTGTCCATAGGCAGCCACAATAAACACATCTGCTGCTAGTTGTTGCAGTTGGGTTAAAGTTTCAGTATCTTTTTTGATTTTTTCAGATTGCCATACAGGTAGATTGTGAGCAGTAGCCAGTGCTTTTACTGGGGAAGGTGTTAATTTATTTCCCCGCTCTCGGCGTTTATCCGGTTGGGTGACAACTCCCAAAACCTCAAATTCTGGATGATTCAACAATTTCTCTAGGGTGGGAACAGCAAATTGGGGAGTACCAAAAAATACAATTTTCATTAGTTATTAGTCATTAATCATTAGTCAATATTAAGTGCGTCACGAATCACTGACAAGTGACTGCCCAGAATTGACTAAGTCACGATATCCATGAAAAAGACGCAGTGCAATTTGGCTGTAAGGATATTAAATCTTAGCTATTTCGTGGTAAACTATTGATTATTCAGTGCAACAAAAATCTCTTGATCAAGTACAATGCTTTGGCAAGCTGGTCAGTTAATTCTAATTACTGCTCCTTTTCTCTGCGAGTAAAAGTATTGCATTATATCTCAAGGCTGGATAGTTCAGGATCTACTTATTTGATATAATACTAAACTTAGCTTTATTGTAGTTGAGCGATAGCACATAGTATAAATATTTTTATTTATACTATGTGCGAATACACTAGCAATTTATAGCTTGGGATAAATAACAATGAGGCATTTGTTGATTGTCCAATGACCATCCTAGATTTTCTAAAGACTAAATCGCCTTTATAAAGATAGTCTTTCGTTTTATCGAGGTTGACGTTGTTATAGCAGATTATTCATAGATAAAACTGTCTTAAATGCAGCAGATAGAGCTAATGCGAATTTAAACAGTTAAACTCAAGACTTAGGCATGACTCTTAATTTGCCTAAAAACTAGCTTATACCCTTTTTAGGGGTACCTGCTATTTTAGTTAATGCTAAATATCAGGTAGAAATTAAATTTATAGTCACATCAAAAATACTGGAGTGAACAACAATACTATTTTATGTGATCAGATTGTCCTGAAAAATTACAAATTTTAAAGATTGTAAAGGTGTGAATGATGATACTGAAACTTTTGTAAAGTGATGCAAAATTTAGAGAGATTATCTCCTTAGAGCCTCTAGTTTGTTGTTATACATAATAATAGCTTTTCCCAGTCGCCTGAATAGACATTGCTCCTCACAATAGCAACCGCCCCTTAGAGAGTCCACTCATGCTGAAATCCCTTTTGCTGTCAGGATGGTTCCGCGTACAACCATTTCTTAAGTACGCTGTTGTTATTATAGTAGTTGCTCCTTTTATAGGAGTATCAGTTCACACATCCTTAGCGAAACAATCACAGGTAGCAAAAAGTAGTTCTGGGCTGAACGAATTGGATTCAAAATCCCAAAAAACAATTGTTGTTAGAAAATCCTATTTAAATATAGGTGAAGTTACTTCTTTGCCAGGCAAATTTGGGATTGGACTAGCAAATACATCTATAAATCAAAAAAGGGAAATATTAGTAAATTCCGGGGTAGGACAAAATAATTCTCAGTCAAGCGATGATATAAATGTTACTGATAATTCACCTCTCGTAAAACAGGCTCAGTTACCAAATATGCCTGTTGTCCAAACTAGTTTAATCAAAAAATTAAAAGCAGCCAAAAATCAGGCTTTGGGTAGTCTTAACTCTCAAGGGAGTGAAAATCTCGATCATGAGGGATTAGTAACATCTAGTATTAGAGAATCACAGCCACCCTTAATGAAAGAAGTTCCTATAGATGGACCACCAAGGGATGCCGATGCTTTACCAAATGATCCCATGGGTAGTCCCCATCCAATTCCTTGGCAGTGGATTATGACGACACAAGAGGCAATTGGTGGTCAAGGGCATTCTGGAGTGCGGCACTATCGCAGCATACCAGTGGTTTCTCCTGATGGTAGATATGCTGTTTATAGCCGTGTGCAACTGGAAGTCAACCCAGAAATGCACAACAGCCGAGTGACTAGCTTCTTATTTATAGAAGACCGACAAACCAAGAGTTTGCGGGTAATGGCTAAAACTGCTAACGTTAATGATCCTTTATTAAAACAGGCTGTCTCCGAAACACAATCTCAGTCTGAAGGGAAAATAGGGGTCTTAGTTCCGATCAGTTGGTCTCAAAAAGGTGATCGCTTTTTAGCCCGCAAATTTGTAGGCATCTTTAACACAGCAGATGTAACAGACCAGGCTGTAATTTGGGATCGACAGGAAAATAATGCCAAAACAGTTGCTCCCATCCAAGCTGACGATGAGCATGAAAAAATAGCAATATTGTTAGGTTGGAGTAAAAAACAGCCCGGTCATGCCCTATTCCGCTCTGGTGAACTAGGTGAGGAAAATTGGCCTCTGGTGCAAGTTGCCAGCGATGGTAAGACAGTGAATGTCACCACAGACGGAGATCAGCCAGTAACTTTTGGTGTCACAGAGTCACAAATTTGGGCAGAACCACAAGTTGCTTCCAGATAACTTGAGTAACAAAATGAACCCTATTTTTCAGCAAATGAGGCTCATTCCTTATTTATTCCCTCTTTTTGAAATTCATCCTGATGTAACAGACACACAGAGGGAAGTATATATACCTTAATTGATTAAGCGCCCTCAGGTGGAACTGGGGGTTTAATTAAAAAATTTCACGACTTTATACAAAAAAATATCTGGTTAGTCGAAACCTTCCGGATATACTTATAACCTAGATGGATAAAAAAATAGTAGATGCACCTTAATTAGATTTGAGCCCTCAGCTTTCAGCTGAGGGTTTTATTTTAGCAACTCTTAATTACTTAATTCTGTATTGTTGTCAGTAGAAAAGTCTTTTAAAATACATAACTTTTCTGTTCATTGACCTCAGCTTTTTAAGCTGGGTGCTATATCATAGCAAGCCTCTGATGGGGATGGTATATATTTTTGTAACAATTCTCCCATCACAGGAATGTGGATTTTGAATTAGAGACTGACAAATCTAAAATGCTGTAAATGTGAAGGGCTGGCAACTGAATAAAAATAATTATCTAAATCTACCCATATATACTTATTGAGTATATATGGGTAGATTGACTATATCAGAGAGTAAACCGGGAGCTAACCATAGCGCATAACCAATAAACCCAAACAACAAGGTAATCAAAGCTGTAATCACATAACCGATAGATATCAGCAAACCATCAGATTAAATAGTTGCAACTGCCAAAAGTAAAATACCAATAGTGGGGATACGATTGGTAAAAGGAATGGGCGCAATTAGTAATATTGTCAACCAAGAAATACAAAACCCATTGATTTGCCAAGTTAAAGGATGAGAAGCTATTTTTTTCAAGCGGGGACGGCTGATTTTCTCCAATACCCTAGTAACTACAGGTTTTTTAAGATGATTTGAGCAAAAGTCCGAGGGAATTTATACTTAGGAAAGTGAATTAAATAAGGTATAAGAGTGCCAATAATATCTATACACTAGAAGGGTAGATGGAGAACTGGTAGATGATGCGCCCTGACCCTAGTGAGGTTGAAGTTCAAATGCAACGATACTATAAGTCTTTGTCACAAAAGGATCACCGCCTATATGCGGCGATTGAGGCGGTAAAAGTAGGGTACGGTGGGCAGGTATAGATCCGCAGATTGCTATTATGCCATAACGAAACCTGAAAGTTGGGCTTGCGGGAACTTCAGGACGAAACGGTGCTTGAGCATAGTTTGTTTCCTCATATTTCTGCCGTGTGTCAGGAGCTGATTTTTGAGAGTGTCCAGACTCTAAAAGTCCTCATGGCAACGGCAACCACCCAAACTCGACTCAAACTCTTGAGGACCATTCTCTATAACACCTATCAAACCGGCCGAAAAGTGGCTCTTGACTTCAAATCAAATCTGAAGATTGTTGTTGATGAATTCTTACCCCAATCGAATTACACCCCTTAACCAGAGTTACAGGTTATTTAATCCACTGTCCTTAGCGATTTTTTTAGGAATCCAAGGCGATCTCCTGCGTAAAAGCATCTGTACAGATAACAGCAAGCAAGCAGCCCCAAAAGGCCCAGTTAAACCTGGGGGCATAGGGAACAGAAAAGGTAAAACCAATAATGCAATTACTACACTAAAACTCCGTTCTGAAGTTTGCCCCAAAATATCACCCAGAGTTAGTGGCTGTTCGGCTAAACGTTGCAGTAAAGACTGAATATCTTGAGAAAACCTCAAATTCATTGTCGTGCTACTTTATAGGAATTGCCACATTACACTCATTATAAAGGAGGGACTAAAACACTGATAGCCCTGGGCATCACCCGAAACACAGCCGGAGTACACCTAGTAATTTCCCCATCTGTATTAATAGGATAGGGTCTACTAGTATAAATCTCAATTTCTTGACTTTGGATAGCCCTAACACTCCGCCAATGAATATGTCTACCTTGACGTATAGCAGGCAATAACGGTATGATTTGCCACCAGTGGTTAATTTCTAAACTATAAAGATCCAATCGTTGGTCATCTATAGACGCATCATGAAATACAGCCATCCCACCACCATAATACCGCCCATTCCCCACAGCAATTTGTACAGTCTTGACGTGAAATGATTCGCCATTTGTGCGAATTTCTGCACTAAAAGGACGAGATTTCCAAATCACCTGCAAAGCAGCTGCCGCATAAGCAAATATTCCCCAATGGCGTTTCACCTCTTTAGTTAATTTTTGAGTAATTTTTACACTCAAACCCAGACTAGCAACATTGAAAAAATACTTGCCATTTACCCAACCCAAATCAATACGTCGCAACTGTCCACCAGCAATAATTTGACACGCTTCTGGTAAATAATGAGGAATACCTAAAGTTCTAGCCAAATCATTAGCAGTTCCCAAAGGTAAAATACCCAAAGGTAACTGAGTATCAACTATGGCATCGACAGCAGCATTAAGAGTACCATCTCCTCCACCAACAATTACCAAATCAATTTCCTGCTGGTATCGCTTAATAACATCACCCAAATCTTCAGGATTATCTGTAGACTCTTCAATCACATTAAAACCCAGCGCCTCCAAACAACGAATAGCAGCCAAGAGACGTTCTTTTCCTTGCCGAGAATGATGATTTACTAACAGCAGAGCGCGGGGATTCATGGGGCGTATCTTTTGTAGTTTAAATTTCAGGATTCTCCATGTCTTTCGACCTTGCTTGAATTTTAATCTCAAAGCTTGGTAAAGCGATCATCAAAATTACAAACAAATGAGGTTTTATCTGGTTTAACCTTAAAACTCCCAAGTTTTCCAACCGTTTCTTAATCTTCCCAGTTGCACCAACAATAATTACTTGACGACCTTTTTCACAATGTTCAGCGAGACTTGTATCGTACAGCGAATAATTTCTACATGAATGCTGACTGCAACGGGACAGCGAATAGTACATTTTCAATTTTACCTACCCACACACACCCACCACCTCATGGACTATAAGCAAAATCTCAAAATATCCAGGTGATAGCAAAATAAAAAATTATTAATTAAAATCTCTATCTTCCTCCAATGGTACAAAATTTGTATAATTTAGCACTTAAGCAAGTACAAGGGTATTTCTAGAATCAGCCTATAACCTCCATACGCCTGTTATAGCAACACTTTCATCAGAAAGCCCGTGACGAGGATTGAACTCGTGACCTCACCCTTACCAAGGGTGTGCTCTACCACTGAGCCACACGGGCATAAATTTGGATTTGGTTTGTGAGTTATAAGTTACAAAGCTGAGAAGTTTACTCGTCACTCAGCTATTGTAACTCACATCTCTAGAAGTGGTGGGCCGGGCTGGATTTGAACCAGCGTAGGCGTAAACCAACGGATTTACAGTCCGTCTCCATTAACCACTCGGACACCGACCCGTTTTGTCCTACTTTTTACAATAGTAGCAGCAGGTTTTAGATTTAGCAAGGGCTTAAGAAAAATTTTTTGAGAAACTTTCAGATGCCTTGCAGAAAGAGGGCTTTAGGTCAATACGGTTCAGTTAAGGAAAATTATCTGTTTAGCCCGGATTTCTTCTAAGAAACTTCTTGTGCTCTAGGGTGAACGATAACGATATAGATCTCAACCAAGTTTGTAAGCGGATCTCTTGAGGTTATGAATCATACGCTGCTTATGCTTTTGTTCGTAATAATCAGCACTAGGGTATTGATAAACCTCATTAGTAGACTACAGGTAATAAAAAAGACGAGCTAATTTATGAGCAGTAGCAGTTATCGCCTTGGGAGCGCCAAGTTGAGCTTTTTGACGACTATAGAAAGTGCCAATAGCAGATTGGGAAAGAATTCAGGAAAGAACTTCAACCCGAACTTCAACCCGAAAAGCAGTGACAGCAGGATGAAGCCTTCGGGTTAAGCAGTCAGACCCTGCGGGAAGGGGAAGCGCCTACATGGGGGAAACCACGGCAGTTCCTCCATGTACGCGCCGCCCAACGGACTGCCTCCCGAAGACCTCGCTGCCTCACAACTTGACGGGTTTTAGAACTACTCCCTTCCCACTAAAAGAATAAGGTCATAGTAATAGGGTAGAGGGATAATGCTTCTGCGTAATGTGGAATCCCACACCCGTAATTTCATACTGGGAAGGGAGTAAGAAATTTACTACCACTAATACGACTACCAGGACATAAACCTAGCCAAGAGACAAAATTTTTGGCACTTTTAACACGCCGATCTCGATCAGTAGGCAAAACCTTTGGGCTTCTTTCTCCTGGAATTATCGCTTGGATAATTTTGATTCCTGTCACACCAGTGGACATCTCCGAAAACTATTAAAGCCCGAAGGTATACTGAGTCTTTTCAAAAATCAAAGAGGATTCCTCTATTTCCTTTTCAATATAAAACTGCCTAGAATTATACACCTAAATAATTGAAAATATTTATATCCTAATCCTCAAGAAGGATAGCTCTAAAAAATAGACCTCTTGCAAAATTGTTTCTGTGGTATGATAGAGAGTTTTAGATTTTATGTATTTTTGGTGTTCTTTGCCCTCGCTAATTCAAACATAACCGTGTAACTCTAACTTTTGGCTAGAACAAAGACCAAGCCCCATTATAACATAAAATTAATTGTACAAGAGGTCTACTCTTTGAATGGTAAGCTGATAACTACGCTCTAATTCAATAAACAAGAATAACGAGACTCTGGATTATATAGCCAACGGTGATATGTTTTCCGGTTGGCAAATTCTTGTCCTTGACGACCGAGTTTTTCTCTTAGTTGTTTGTCTTTACATAACCGTTTGAAAGCTTGCAAAACGGCATAGCCGGAATTAGGATTTACCAACAGGCCATTTTCTTCATGGTGAACTGCATCTAAAATACTCCCTAAACGAGAGGCAATTATGGGCTTACCAAAGTATTCTGCTTCTAAGTAAACCATGCCAAAGTTATCTATACTTTTATCTTTGTCTTCCCACAAAGTTAGCATGGCGAAAATGTCACAGGCTACATAATAACCGGCTAATTCTCGTTCTGGTACATGGCCTGCAAAGTGTACTCGTTTGTCTACCCGCAAGCATTGGGCTTGGGATTTTAGTTGTTGTTCACAAGGTCCGGTGCCACAAATTATGTAATGGACATCTATGCCTATAGTTAATAGTAAAGGGATGTTATCTATGATGCGGTCAAAGCTTTTATGTTGAACTAATCTACCAACAGAAAGAATCAGAATAGCTGTTTCAGAAATATTATAGGCTTGACGTAACCGGATACGTAAATCATCCATATGACTGAGACTGGTAGGAGTACCAAATTTTTCTGGTCTTACTACTGGGTTAATTACATGAGTAGGAGTATCTAGGCGAAAGTTTTTTCTTAAAGTATCTCGAATATAGGAACTGTTGCAAACAATTCCTTCGGCTCGTTTGAGGGTAAGTTTAAATAGCGATCGCCACAAGGGATTACGTAAATTACTAACTAAATCATTACCATGGAGGTAGATAAAAAAGCGAATGGGTAAGATATAACTTAGTAGGAGTAAGGCGGGGAAATCGTAACCATGACACCATTCAATGTAGCGGTAATGATAACGAAAATAAAGTTTTATGGCTAGTAATACCGAGCCAACAATATTGAATATGGGCTTCACTAATCTAGTCAATAATGTACTAGTCCAGAAACTAAAGTTAGGCCAACGATAAACAGGAAAATTTTGAGATTTATCAAATATTTTATCTCCTAAACAACTAGCGGCTAGGACGATTACTCTTTCTGGGTCTTGTAAACAGCGATTATAGATATATTCTCCAATGACAGCTTCTTGTGGCTGAAATATACGGGAGATAACAAGGATATCTGGATAAGCAGTTTTCTCCCTAATATGTGTCCCTATTTGTGAAATATGTTCCATAATTCAGGTTCTAAATAAACTTCAAATTCTCGAATTGATTGTTAATATTTTTTGTGAGATTTGAAATGGGATATTTTGTAATCTTAAACAGATAGGCTGTGAGAAAATGTAGTCAGATTTTTATAAAGTTGGAATGATTTTGATGTATACAAGAAATTCACTTCAGCCTGAATGTGGATTTAAATGAGGCTAATACATCACATTAGAAATGAAGGTCTGATATTATCGGAGTGTTATCCAGCAATTCATGAGGATAATGCTGATGTCATTAGTAAATCTATTCCCTCCAATACTATAGCTTTAAAGTCATAAACATTCATGCCAAAATGCCAAAATAAATCTGCAATTTGATACCTAAATTAAGGAGATTTATAACTAATTGATGATGACTATTAGCTCATTTTTTACATTTTTGAATTTCTGTATTGCTTAAGATACAAATAGTATTACTAATTATAGTAATCACTGCCATAATAACTTTAACACCCTGCCCAACTTTGCTAGGGTTTCTTTCTTAATTGGGAAAAAAATAATCACGGTAAGAAAAATTTTGTTGTGATAACTTGCGTAATCAGACCTCAGAATTGTAGTGTACTAATATTTATGTAGTAATACTGAGTTAATATTTATTATTAAGTAATAATACTTATTCCAAAGTTCTGCACTTGCAAAGATGTTTTACGGTACGGTTATCAACGCAAGAAATCCCCCCTATGTTCACTGCCAACCCAAGATAAGACACGGTATATTGAATATATAACTAATACCATTTTGGATTTATGATTTTCGACTTTGAATGGTGAAACTGTTGTTATGTAACCTTTTCATCTTTATCATCTGTCTCTTTCTTTGTTCCAATGGGTATAAGAATCTCAAATGTATTTGCTTGTAGTTGGTGGTGTCTCCTACGTTGTTAAACTCCTAGCAGTGGGGGAGAAATCTTAAAAATAGTGTTCTCTTGTGAAGATTTATGTGTAAAAAGATACAACAGACACTCAAGCCGCTGTTAAAAATCTCTGTTGTCCTCAGTCTGGTGTTAGCCCTGGCTTTGGGTAATGCTGATGGTGCTTTAGCAGCGCGTACAGGTGGACGAATTGGTGGCGGTTCTTTTAGAATGCCATCTACCCGCACTTACACACCACGCACCTACGGACCTCCTAGTGGTGGGGGTTATTATCCTGGTGGTGGTGGTTTTGGTTTTCCGTTCTTGATTCCTGTTTGGGGTATTGGGGGTGGCTTTGGTGGTGTGTTTACGATTTTAATCTTCTTAGTGATCGCTAACTTTTTAGTCCAATCTTTTCGTCGTGTCACCAGTGAACAAACTGAAGATGTAGGTTATGGTAGTAACCCCGAAGTTTCTGTTACTAGCTTACAAGTTGGTTTGTTAGCACAAGCGAGAGAGTTACAAACCGAACTCAACCAAATAGCTGAAAAAGCTGATACCAACTCTCCAGAAGGGAAAGCAGAAATTTTACAACAAGTGAGTTTAGCTTTATTGCGTCATCCTGAATATTGGGTATATGCAGGTGGTAGTACACAACAGGCAAAATTAAACTCAGCAGAATCTCAATTTAACCACTTATCATTAGCTGAACGCAGCAAATTTAGGGAAGAAACCCTATCCAACGTTAACAACCAGCTAAAATCTGTTCTGGCTAAACAATTAGCAGGTGATGTAGATAACCCTACCCATCTTATTAGTGAAGGGCCTGGAGAATATATTGTTGTCACCTTACTAGCTGCAACTTTGGGTAAATTTGCAATTGGAAAAATTAACAGCAGTGACGAATTGCGTCAAGCTTTGCGACAAATTGGTAGTCTTCCCGGTGAGCAAGTTGTAGCAATTGAAGTTTTGTGGACTCCCCAAGCAGAAGGAGATACTTTGACTTCTGATGATCTATTTGCTGAGTATCCTGATTTGACGTTGGTTTAAATTTGAAACTTTGAACATTACTCGCTTTGTGAGTCTGGAAGTTGTCAATTAGTTTGGGGAAGGGGGAAGTGTTAAACGGTAAACCTGAGTACTTTTCCCCTTCCCCATATCCCACCAAACTAAAATAAAACCTGTATCAAATTTATGAATTAATTACTTGATGGAGATGGTTATTGATTTTGCTCGGAAGAAGCAGGTTGTTCCAAACGTCGCCGCCGTCTGGTAGATTTAGGAGTACTTTCATTGTTGGTACTGGCTGAGGAAGCTGGAGTGATTTCCCATCTTCGTCTTCTTTTCCTTGTCTCTCCTGAAGATGAAGCAGTATTAGTTGCTGTTTGATCTGTTCTTCTTCTTCTGAGAGCTTCTCGTAAATGCTATCCTCTATTTGTTGATGGAGTGGAAGCAGATTCCGTTGATGCTGCTACATTTCTACGACGACGAATTCTTCTAGTTGCTGTAGTTGATTCCTTAGGAATATTTTCACTAACGGATGTTATCAATCTTCTCCTGGCTCTTGGGGTTTCAGCGTTAGTAGATTCAGCGTTTCTTTGTTCTGATTCTCTTTGTTTCTTGCATTCTTGTATTTGGCGATATCGTTGAGAACCAGCGATCACATATTCAGTCCCAACACTTACACGTTGTCTACCCCCTTAACTGGGTTTGAGTTTCCATTTTTGCGCTCGTTCTAAATGTTCTGCATCCAATTTCTCGTTACCACTGGATCTCAACAACCGGACGTTAGTAATATTACCATTATCATCCGTATCAACAGCCACTTCAAGCCTGCTCTCTATACCTCTTCTCTTCGCCCAATCTGGATAATTTGTATTGCACTCCCGACAAGTAGCACGTCCATTGCCACTATGAGAGTTAGTACCTACTTTGGGAGGTGTAGGTGCAGTTGGAACTTGTGAACCACTACCACTACCACTACCACTACCACTACCACTACCACCATTATCAGGAAGTCCTGATTAGTTAGTTAGATATTCCTACGGAATTTCCACCACCACCGGAAGAAGCTTGAGACGCTTGAGAAACTTTCTGGATTTGCTCTCCCATCTCTAATTCCTGCCAACAACTGACTGAGATTAGAACTGGATTCTGAAGATGGTTGAACGGCAGTTGTTTCAGTAGATAAGGGTTTAACAGCAGTATCTTTTGACGAAGAAACTTCTTGAGGCTGAGTATCTACTTTTTTTGGTGAGACACTTTCCTTTGTAATCGAAGGTAAAGGTTTGAGCGGCACTTTCGTGACTAGATTACCAATACCAGAAGCCAGCAACCCAATATGTAGAGTCAACGAGCCAATCAAACTATAGGTTAAAAAGGTTATCAGTGTCTTTAATTCTTTTTCTCGCTGCTCTAGGGCTGTACTAGAAAAGCTCATAATTTATTGCTATCTATTTTTAGTAACTCTAGAAGATTAAAAGAAATTATATGTCAATGTCAATTAATCAATTTGAGCTTTTGTATTTGTGAATGTTAGCCATAATCTCTTACCAGCAAGTAATTACAGCGATTCTGACTACAGGATAGACTGTATCTATTTCCGAAGATGTCACAAAAGATTAATAGATATTCTCATTTGCTCTAATTTGAATTGAGAACTTATAGCAGCTATAGTTGCTGAACTAGTTAGGAAATCTACTACCAAGGGCTTCAAAATCGGACATGGATATCAAAAATCTGTTTACAGCAGGTGGTGTGGTGATGTAGCCGCTGCTACTATCTTCTGTATTGGCGGTATGGTTAATTGTTGAACGTATTAAGTTTTGGGTAACAATCAGTACCCGTCAGCAACTGGTATTCAGAAATGTCTTGAATCTCTATCGTCAGAATAATGTGGTAAGTACAATTGATACACTACGAAAGAATCCAGATATTTCTGCCCGTGTCCTCCTAAAACTCCAGGAATTACCTGTAGGTGTCATGACAGCACTGGTTGGCGCTCCCTTTTTTGTCTACCTGGCTAAATCAAAGGTGAAAAAATGAAGGCTGATTGGTTGGTTATCCGTTCCTCAGCGATATCTTTTCGTATAGACCGGCGTGTACCAGTCATGCTGTTTTTTTTACTAGGAGTGATTGGGGTAGCAATGGTAATGAACGTGCGTAGGGGTTAATATCCCATCTCACCAGTGGATATTATGAAAACTTTATTGGGTGTAAATACGGGAAATCCCGACCATTTATTGGTTATTAACACCCTGCGTCTCCCTCGTACACTTGTCGCTTTTATGGTGGGAGTGGCACTGGCCATTTCTGGTACTATTTTTCAAGGTTTAACACGGAATCCCTTAACTGTCCTATTGGTATCAATGCTGGGGCAAGCCTCGCTGCAGTTGCAGTAATTGTTTTATTTCCTTCTGTAACAGTTTACACCTTGCCTTTATCAGCCTTTTTTAGTACTTTCTTGATGGCGGTTTTAATTTATTGGTTAGCTTGGAATAATGGCAGTTTGCCAATTTTATTAATTTTAATGGGTGTGGGTTTATCTGTGATCACTAGTGCCTTTACCAGTTTAATGATTACCTTCGGCGACATTTACAACGTTAGTGATGCTTTGGTATGGTTAGCTGGTAGTGTGTACGGACGCACCTGGGAATAAGTATTTTCATTTTTACCTTGGTTGATTATTTTTGTACCCATGTCTTTATTACTAGCAAGACATTTGAACGCCTTAAATTTAGGGGATGATGTTGCTATAAGTTTAGGAATTTCGGTAGAAATCCAGCGTAGTTTACTGCTATTGGTAGCAGTAGCCTTCGCTGGTGCAGGACTAGCCACTGCGGGAATGATCGGTTTTGTCGGTTTGATTGCACCCCATTTAGGCAGACAGTTAGTAGGTACAAATCATCAAAGTTTAATCCCCACATCAGCACTGTTAGGAGGAATGATTGTTACTTTTGCAGACTTATTAGGAATAACTTTATTTGCACCTATTGAAATTCCTTGTAAAGTCGTTACTGCTGCTGTGGGCGCTCCTTATTTTCTATATTTTTATTTTCTATATTTATTAATTCGTAATCGGAAAACATAAGGGGCTGGGGACTATGGACTGGGTAATCAATTTTACTTTTCCCAATCACCAATAACCAATTACCTGTTATGAAAGGATCATCAACGAAAAGTCTGTCTCTTGCTTATGATGGTGTGACCATTATCTGGGATCTAAATTTAGCAATTCTCACCGGAAAAATTAGTGCTTTAGTTGGTGCTAATAGTTGAGTAAAATCAACATTATTAATAGGAATTTTGCCTCAAAGTCCAGTTGCACGAGAAGGTTTAACAGTCAAGGATTTAGTAGCAAGAGGTCGTTGTCATTATCAAAGTTGCTTGCAGCAATGGTGACAAAAAGATGAGAAAATTGTTAAGCAAGCATTAGAAATTACCCATTTACTCAACTTCTCAGAAAGAGCATTAGATACTTTATCTGGTCGACAAAGACAAAGAGCTTAGATTGCCATGGCATTAGCTCAAGATACAGATATCTTACTATTAGATGAACCGACTACTTTCTTAGATTTAGCTAACCAAATAGAAGTTTTAGATTTGTTGTATGAATTAAATCAATTTCAGGACAAACCTATTGTCATGGTGTTGGATGATTTAAATCAAGCTTGTCGTTATGCTGATTATTTAATTGCTGTGAAATAAGGAAGAATTTTTACTGCTGGAGAACCACAACAAGTTATGACTGAGGAAATGGTAAAAGAGGTATTTGGATCAGATTGTCGTGTTCTTGCTGACCAGGTTGTGGGAACACCAATGTGTGTAACAATAGGACGAAATGGTCAGGGTTAATCAGAGTTTTTGACGTAGCCTATCATTAGGATCAGCTACGGTGATAGTCAGAAATAATAGTTTAATATCCTCGCTCTTTTAACCAAACATGTAAATCAGCCAAAGTAGTAAAATCTAACAATGCTTCGCTCAAGTCTTCTAGAACAGGTAAAGGTAAACCAGAAATTGAAGAATAAATACAATTTTTATTGCTGCAAAGAATAGATTTTATTGTTCTCTATACTGGCGACAAAGATTACGAAGATTTTTACCTTATTGTACTTAGCACCATCTTTACTTTGGTGGTGAGTAGTCAAAGTTTTAGTTAAGTTCCCAAATCAACAGAAATCCTTTGGGATACTTATGGCATCCCAAATATTTATGGTAATACCCATAAGGGTACTTTTAAAGCATTTAGTTGGGTGTAAATGCAACGCCAAGGTGATTTGTTATTACGTCTTTATGGACAAAGACGAGGAAGGGCGGCTGAATATTGGGGAGAGAAGTATTTAGAATCAAATAAGTGGGTACTGACAATGGGTGTACCTAAAGGAGCCAATGCTTGGTATGAAGCACAGAGTTCTGGGTTTCGCTGTTATCTGGATGCTTTTGCAGCTGGAATTAATGCCTATGCTCAAGAACATTCTGATTTAATTGACTATCAATTAAAAGTAGTGCTGCCTGTTACACCCCAGGATGTACTCAGTCATCTGCAAAGGTTGCTGCTGTTTACGTTTATCGTTGATCCGGGAAGAGTTACAGATATTAATGATACAAAGTCTACACCTGGTTCTAATGGTTGGGTGATCGCACCAAAACGTTCTGCTGATGGTAAAGCGATGTTGTTGGCCAATCCCCACTTGCCTTGCGGCGATTTATTTTTATGGTACGAAGCCCAAATTACCGCACCGGGCATTGATGCCTATGGGGCAACACTGGTAGGTATTCCGGTGTTAGCAATCGCTTTCAATGATGATTCAGGTTGGACTCACACCGTTAACACCCATGATGGTTGGGATGCCTATGAACTAAAATTTCAAAAAGATGGCTATCTTTTCGATAACAAAGTTCTCCCCTTTAAAATAAAAAACTTTTCACTAAAAGTCAAGCAAAACGATGGCTCTTTACGAGAACAAATATTCACACTTAAAAACTCTATTTACGGTTCTGTAATTAGTGAAAAAATGTTAAAGTAGTTGTACTAAGGGTAGTTAGCCAAGAAAGTTCAGGCACATTAGAACAGTGGTGGGATATGGCAAACGCCAAAAATCTCACCGCATTTGGAAAAGTAGTATAACGGTTGCAACTGCCGACTTTTACCATCATTTACGCCGACCGTAAAGGATATATTATTCACTTGTTTAACGCTCTAGTTCCCGTGCGATAACAAGGAGACTTTAAATATTGGCAAGGTATTATTCCTGGGGACATATCCAAAACATTGTGGAGTAAATTTCACCCTTATCGAGATTTACCACAAGTAATTGATCCGCCCAGTGGTTTGTTAAAAAATGCCAATGATTCACCTTGGACAACTACTTTTCCCACTGCTATCAAAGCAGATAATTATCCACCATATATGGTACCATGGGGTCCAATGAATTTCCGCCCCCAGCGTTCTGCCAGAATGTTAGCTGAAGATGAAAGTATTTCCTTTGAGGAAATTATTACCTATAAGCATTCTAGACGCATGGAATTAGCAGACAGAATTCTTGATGATTTAATTCCCCCAGCCCACAAATATGGTAACGAATTAGCAAAACGAGCCGCTGATGTCTTAGCAAAATGGGATAGACAAGCGGATGCAGATAGTAGGGGTGCGGTTTTATTTACCGCTTGGGCAGATAAATTAGATTCTGATACAGCCTTCAGTCAACCTTGGAGTGAAAGCTAACCACGCACTACAGCTGATGGTTTACCTAACCCTAAAGCTGCGGTTGAATTATTAGAAACAGTAGGCGCTGAAGTCGAAAAAGAATATGTCAGCTTAGATGTTAACTGGGGAAAAGTTTTCCGTCTGCTTGCCGGGTAAATAGATTTACCCAGCAATGGTGGTCATGGATATTTAGGACTTTTTCGAGTTGTTAATTTTGCACCAGAAACAGAGGGACGTTTTCAAGCTGTGAGTGCTGATTTCTTTGTAGCAGCAGTTGAGTTTTCTCAGCCAGTACGTGCAATGGCACTTACCAGCTACGGAAATGCGACACACCCGGATTCACGCCATGTTGGTGACCAGTTACAACTTTTTGCTGAAAAAAAAGTTACGTCCTGTGTGGCGTACACGCAAGGAAATAAAAACTCATTTAACTGAACGAAAAGTATTTAATTGATAAGGCAGAAAAATGAAGTCTAAAAAACTGCGTGACATGGCGTTTATTCTTCACCGCTATATCGGGTTAGCTGTTGGGTTAATTGCGGCAATTATCGGTTCAACGGGTAGTTTTTTAATCTTCGAACCTGAGAGGATTTTTGGGTTACGTCCAAGTTTGGTCATGTGAATCCTCAAGGGCAGCCTCTTTCAATTGATACGATTTTCAATACCATTAATTGAGCAATATCCAACCAAGCTGGTTTAAAAATCCGCACGATTATTTCACCGGAAAATGTTAGTTCTGCTTATCATTTCAGACTTTGGTATAGTGCTGATAAACTAACCCGAATGTTTATTAATCCTTATACAGGTCAGGTAATGGGCTTGCTTCAGGAAGGGAAAAATATCCTGGTATTGCCTTATGTTTACATAATGAACTGTCAGCAGGTAAACCTGGACAAATTACGACTGGTATTGGGTCTACTATTATTTATAGTTAGTGTTACTGAAGTAATATTGTGGCCTGGTGGGAGAAAAATAATTCCTGGATTCAAAATTAAATGGGATGGACATCCTAAACGTTTAAATTTTGATATTCACAAAGTCATAGGGATTGTGGTAACTGTATTTTTGGCTTTAAATGGCTTCACTGATTTTTGTTGGAATTTCTATGATCAGTCTGTTCCGATTATTCATGCTCTTACTCTGATACCTAAATCTCCAGAAGTTTCTTCCCAACCGGTTTCTGGTCAATCTCTAATGGTATTGTCGAAAATCCTGCAAAGAGCAGAAGCAGCAGTGCCAAATGCCAAAACTACATATATTCCTGTAGCTAACAAACCAGAGGGAGCAATTACAGTTGCTAAAAAGCTATCTGATGGTAGTTCTATGTATGGTCAGAGTGAGATTTCATTTGATCAATACACAGGCAAGGCGTTGTAAATAGTTGATAGTCGTTCTTTACCTTTAGGCGATCACATTCTCAATTCTTTTGAACCTTTACACCATGGAAGATTCGGGGGAATTTATAGCGGGATTTTCTACATCATTGTAGGTTTAGCACCCATGATTCTCTCTGTTACTGGCTTGGTAATGTGGTCGTATCGCCGTCGTATCAAGCCAGTAAATGTAAATACTTCAAATCAAACGGACATGATATAGTCAGCCGTAATCTTGTAGTACCCCTCCAAGCGATGGGTTATATACAAGATTTAGGTGTTAGTACCCAGGAATTTCAGAACCCCTTCTGTTTGATGAAGATTTTGTGTCAATTGAGGATAGTTGTTATTTGGGGTATGGATAAACCAACACAAGCTGCTAGTTCTTCTAAAGCTATTTGTTCTTGTGTGTTGGTGTTGAACATTTGAGTAGCTGCTGCTACATATTCAGGATTGCTGAGATTGTTCTCTTTTTCCAGAGAGGTTTTTGAAGAATTAAGACTAGCTATGCGATCGCCTTGTTATTTACGATTAATTAAATCTTCTGTAAAGCGTTCTGAACTTAGAGAAGTTCTTGTTAGAGAATTGCCTAGAATCATGCCCAATAAAGGAATTAAATACTGAGAATCATACCAAGGTTTCACTTGAATAATGCCGCTAACCGTGAAGCCTGTAACTAAATCAGATAAAAAGTAAACTTATGCATTTGGGATGCTCCGCTTTTTATGGAGGTTAGCAAAGATACTCTAAACTTGTACCCAAACAAACACAAATTATATTGTATAATTATTAACAGTTGTAATTAACTGAAATTATTATTTCTCATTTTCTAGTTTATTATGAGCGATTTTTTATGTTCAGAAGAATCTTGTCAAGCGAACGAAGATCCCATTGGTTGTGCATCAAATCATCGATACTATGTTTTGATTGAATGTCCAAGGTGGTTGACATTTCATACCCTATGTTCCAAAGGTATTACTAGTAAATTACAAGCTTTAAAATCAGCTATTGATGAGGTTGTATGGTCTCTACGCTTGGTATTAATTTACAATACTAACTATTACAGAGTTGGGCAAACCCGTCTAATTATCTATTAGCAAACTGAAGAATTTTTTTTGAGGGTATAGCAAGAAAGAATATATCCTATCAGATATCAACGATCCAGTACCAATCATAGAAAGGTGTATCAGAAATGATACTCTAGAAGAATTTGAAGAAATAAATATTCAAACTAGAGATTTTTTAGTATGTACTCATGGTAATCATGATAAATGTTGCGCTAAATATGATAATCCTTCTTATCGTCAAGCTGTCGCAACATTAGAAGAGTTATTATTATCTAATATTTGAGTTTAGTAAGGTAGTCATTTTGGTGGACATCGTTTTGCAGCAACCATGATTGACCTTCCAGAAGGGAGATATTACGGTAGGTTAGACTAAAAATCCTTTACTACGATTTTGAAACGAAACGGTGATACCCAATGTTTAAAATATGTCTATCCCAGTTGTGGAGTTTTACCCTGGCAAGTACAAGTTTTAGAAAGACAGTTGATGCTAACATATAATTGGGATTGGTTTAATTATCAAGTGCAAGGTCATGTAATTGAACAAAATGAATATGAAAGTTTTAGTAAAGTAGAAATAACTTCCACAACACCTGATGGTATGGTAGGAAGTTATAGATGTAATCTGGTTGATGATCCTAGTAAAAGTGTTAGTTTCCGAGGAGAATGTGGTCATGATGAATTAGTAACTATTTCTCAGTGTACAGTTACAGAACTTGTTCATCTTGAAAAGTCATTAATAACAGTTTAATCAACAGTCAAACTATTTTCCTGTGTTCTGCTATAGCTTGGTTATTAATCCCTATTATTAGGAAAATGTCAATCAGAAATAATTTATTGATCAGGGTATTTACCTTCGTGCATATGAAAAGAAAGATAAATATCAGGGAAATATTTCCTTAGAATTAAGTCCTCGAATCGCTGGTGATGTTATTTTATTAATTCTGGGATGACACAATGAATCAAGGTTGAAACAATTCACCAATCATCCTCTGTGGTCACCGTTACAAGCCGTTCAACAAAATCGGGTTTATCCAGTAAAAGTGATATTTGGATTGCTGCATGGGGCATTATTGGCGCTAATCGAGTTTTAGATGACCTATTCAAATATTTGCTCTAAAGAAAGCTGCTAATGCTAATTGACCATAACTAATAGCAAAATAGTTTAAGCGATTGCTCTTAATAACAAACTCTTACCAGAACCAGAAGTACCAACTACAGCAACTTGTTCTCCAGGTAATAAGTAGGTAGACACAAATAAACATAACTATGTAACAGAATGTAAATTACTTGAAACCCTTGTAATTGCTTGATTCCGCTTTGCTGCATTCGCCATGACATAATTATGAATTTTTCCGCCCACCTACTTATTTCAAAATTCAAATTACACCAAATCCACTGATTATTAATTTTTACTAGATAATTCCTCCATTCTCTTCCTCAAACTTAGGGGTCTCATATCAGTCCATACTTCCTTAATGTATTCCAAACATTCTACTTTGAAACCAATTTCACCTGCATCTTTCCATCCTAGAGTATTTTCTCTATTAGCAGGCCAAATAGAATATTGTTCTTTATCATTGACTACAACTTTGTAAGTTGTTATATATATCTTCAGTATTTTCTATACTCATTTTTTAGCCATTTTTCAATTTCTATTGAAAGCTTTTTATTTGCAATTCAGATATCATCGAGTAAACACATTTATTATAGAAGATAAACAAGATATATCAAAATTGCGATTTTCACTAATTAATTGCATAGATTTTAAAACCTCTACAATTCTATCGGTTATTTCTTGAATTTTTTCTCTTGTTAAGGGCGGATTACTCTTAGTTTTTAAACTATCCTCTATATGTTCTAACTTCTTCATACCTACAAGCGCAGAGAGCAATCCGGGTGCGCTGCAAGTATATTGCAGTGTGCGTTGAGCACCAGAATTAAAATTTTCGCCAATAGCATTAACAACACTTTCAGGTATTCTGCCTATAATTTGTGCTTGATATTAAAGAAGCACTAGCTATTGAAGTTAACCCTAAACGATAAGAAGCTCCCAAAACAGGAACTAGCTCTCCTGCGACATTTTGAGTAGGAGCAGTTAGAGCTTCTGGCATACCCATGTTCAAAGGAAATTCAATAAACCGAAATCTATCATTTTTGTTACCACCTACCTACTTTAGCAGCTATTGACTTTATCTTTCCTAAATCTAAATGTTGAGGATTATTTGGAGGTACACCTAAACCATGCCAAGTGGCAATACCATAAGCAGTGATTTGACCGGATTCAACTGCTGATTCTAACACTGCGAATGCTGCGTGTGAGCGTTTATAAAAACATGTGGCAAAATTTCTAAAAGCTGTATTTCAGGATTATGGTATAGTAATGGATATAGTAAATGTCTATTGTTTCCACTCCCAAATTATCTAAACTTAAATTAATTTGGTCTTATAGATACTCTAGGTGTATACAGTGGAAATTTTGTACTAAGTCTATTGTGCTGATTTGAGAATTATTGTTTTCAATGTAATGTTGGTTAAACCAGTTTAGATATTCAATTATTTTTTCACTGAAAAAACCACCTTTAGTACAGATAATTAATTCGTTTCTCGATATATATCCTGATTCTATCAGATATCGTAATGCTTTACCTATACTACGTTCTCCTTACTGTTCGCGATAAGTAATTGCTGAATCAATTAAGTTTATCCCCTGCCTCACAGATTCAATGATAGCTTGGGTAACTTGGTGATTAGTTTTCTCATCAGCTTGACCAATATGACCAATATAAGTTCCTATGCCAATAGAACTAGCAATGAATTCGTTATTTGTTCTAAAATGTTCTGGCGCACATTTATCAATATGCTTATTGCGGTAATTCTTTGTTCCTTCTAAAGTTGCTTTTGCTGAAATTTTCATAATTCCATGGCTGTTATATTTTGATGTTTGTCGCCAATTTTGATGCATCTAATTGATTCAAAAATTTTCATACCTCTTTCAGAGAGTCTTATGTAGATATTAATTGTTCATCAATATTTGGTAAAATAAGATAAGACTCCTATTTTATTTCTGAATAAGCTCAAACCGTAAAGCAATTTAATCAACAATTAAGTCTCAGAATATTGAGCAAGATTTCCAATTTCAGAGCTTTTGGCTTAATTGTGGTTGTTTGAGAAACCCAGTACGAATTAGATACCTCAAGTAGGTTTGTAATAACTTATGATTAACCTATGAACAAGTAATACCTGATTCCGCTACGCTAACTCAGCTATGATATTTTGATGGTGAGAGTTGTATTTATCCGTATTCTGATTCCTAGAACTTTCATAATTTTCGGAAAAAATTGATATTAATAGATACAAAGCATTATTGTTTTCTGTCTCAGAAATCTGCAGTAATTTATCTCGCCAAGCTTAGTAGGAAATTTGTTGTATGGGATAACCCAATACACAAATTAAGTTAGCTATCTCACACCAAGAAATTGATTGAGGACTAGTTATATTCAAAACTTGACCTAAAGAGGCTTTTTGCCGAGATAAATAAACAATGGCTTGAGTGGCATAATCTACAGGAATTAAATTTACCATTATATCTTGCTTGGGCGCACCTCCTAATTGAATACAGCCACAAATCATTACTAAAAGTCTGGTCTTCAGGATTACAAACACCTGTTTTACTATCGCCAGAAATCCGTCCTAGTCTATAAATAGAAATCGCTATACCTCGTTCTCCGGCAATTTTAATTAACTTTTCAGCTACCCATTTACTTTGGATATAACCGTTATCATTCTTTTTTCCTTTGTCAGGGCTATTTTGTATTTGAGTCACTCCAATTGTGGAGATAAAATGTACTAGCTTCACTTCAATTTGTGTAGCTAAACGTAAAACTTCCTGTGTTCTTAGTACATTTGCCGATTTCAGAAGAGAGTAAGGGTAAGTAAAATTTACCCATGCTCCATTGTGATAGATAACATCAATTTTACTAGCTATCGACTCAAATTTCTCTTCATTTAGTCCCAACAATGGTTTAGCTAAATCTCCGTTCACAGTAATAATTCTACGGCTGAAGCTTTCATCCCATAGTAAATAAGATTCCAAACTATTTATCAGTCTTTCTTACGCTGAAATATTGTCTTTACTACGAACTGAACGATAAATATCTGCCGTCGTTCGTTGCAATAGTTCGTAAAGTAAAAATGCACCAATAAGACCAGTTGCACCTGTTAAAAATATACTTTTGGGATGGCTCTGATATTCAACACCTAGGTTGGCTTGAATACTTGGATCTAAGACAGCTTCATCTAACAGATTTACATTTCCAGTATGAGTAACAAAACCAGCATTTTTGTCATCAATAATTCGAGCTAAATTAGCTATAGTCGGGGCATCAAATAAATCACGTAAATGTAATTCTATCTGGAAAACTTTTCTTACCTTAGCTAGTAATTGCGTAATTAGCAAATAATGTCCACCTAAATCAAAAAAGTTATCATGAATACCTACTCGTTCCAATCTTAAAAGTTGCAGCCAAATTTCAGCTAAGTATTTCCCTATAGAAGTGCATGCTGCTAGGTTAATTTGATTAACTTCAGAACGGTTTTTTCCTAGTGCTAGTAATGCTTGAATATCTATCTTACTGTTGGGTGTTAGTGGTAATGCTTTGATCGGAATAAAAGCCGATGGCCCCATATAATTAGGTAGTTTTTGTAGACAAAAGCTACGTAAACCGTTGATAATTTCTCTCGGCTGATTTTAGTTGCGATTTGATTCAGAGTTAAGAACTGGATATGCTACCAACCGTTGATTTTATTCAACGATAACTACAGCAGATTGTACTTCAATATTTTTTTTCGGTTTGGCTTCTATTTCTCCTAATTAAATCCGAAAGCCATGAATTTTTATTTGGTTGTCAACTCGTCCTCAAAATTCTAGATTACCATCTGGTAAGTAACGAAACAGGTCACCTGTTTTCTATATTCGCTGACTGAATTTGCTGGTTGGTAATTGTAAATTAACAAAGGGGTTTTTAATAAACTTTTCCTGTGTTAATTCAGACCGATGGAGATAACGTCTAGCCAAACAAACACCCCCAATGTAAAGTTCTCCTGGTACACCTTTAGGTATAGGTTGCAATTGTTCATCTAGTACGAACACCTGAGTATTGGGTAGAGGCCTTCCTAAAGGTACTGTTTTAGCTTGAGAATGAGAGAATTCTACTGGATACGTGAGTATCCTAACTGTCGTTTCTGTTGGTCCATAGTGGTTAAATATTTGACAATTGGGAGCTTATTTTTTGATAGTTCGAATTAAATCCCAAGTGCTGGCTTCACCACCTAAAATCAGATACTGACGAGGTAAGATTGATTGGCTGGGAGAAGCTGTTAAAAGTGCAGTGAGGTGAGAGGGGACAATTTTAAGACAGTCGATAGGATATTGTTCAAAATAATCTGTGATCGCTTGTGCATCAGGTGCTCTATCTTGAGATAAGATATGCAAATATCCTCCCGTACACAAGGCAGGAAAAACAACTGTATTACCTAAATCTGCGGCGAAACTCGAAACAGTAGCAAAACTCGCTACTGCTGGTAAATTCAGTCTGTCTAAAATGCCGTAGTAGTAATTGAGAAGCTGTTGATGTTCTATAGCTACAGCTTTGGGTTTACCAGTAGAACCGGAAGTAAAGATAGCATAAACTAAATTTTCTAGTTGTACAGAAATTTGTGGGTCTTCCTGATTTTCTTGAGCTATAATTTCCCAGTCAGTATCTAAACAGATAATTTACACCCTCGTTTGGGGCAGTTTTTCAACTAAAGAGTGCTGTGTTAATAAGATGGGGCTTGGCGATCTTGTAAACGAAAAACTAGATTTTCTGCTGGTAATTTTGGATCTAATGGTAAATAGGCAGCACCAGCTTTGATAATGCCCATTATACCAACAATAATATCAACAGACCCTTCAACATATAACCCTACTAAAACATTAGCACCAACCCCTAAGTGTTTTAGGTAATGAGCAAGTTGATTTGACTTTGCATTCAGTTGAGCATAAGTCAGCTTTTTATTGTCATAAATTACAGCAATATCTTCTAGTGTTTTTTAAACTTGCTGCTCAAATAGTTGATGAATACATTGAGAAATTGGATAATTTGTATGCGTATTATTAAACTCAATTAATAACTGATGTCTTTCTCGGTTATTGATAAGTTCTAATTCAGAGACAGTAGTATTGGGAATCCTAACGGCACTTGCTACTACAGTGAGAAAATATGCACATAAATCTTGAATTGTGTCATTACATAATAAGGCCTGATTATATTGTAATTGCGGAATTATTCCTGATCATTTGTGCAAACAATTAAGTTTTAATTTAAAAGGAGCAAAGCAAGAGAAATGATGAAATAAAGAAAATGATAAATTACCGAATAAACAATCTTCAGGTAATTCTTGAGATTCAAATCCGATGGGTAAATCTTGATAATGAGCTACATTTTCTACATTTTCTTACCAAATAAAATATTCTTGCCATTTATTAATCTGGCGGATATTGTCACTAACTTGATTTAAGATTTCCAAAAATGTAAAGTCTTGTTGAAACACAGACCTTACTGGTACCGTACTGGTAAGGATTTAGCAGCTAATCCCATTAATTCCTGTAAATCTTTATATTCTCTATCATTAAATACAGTATTAATCACTAGATCAGACTACTTAGTGAGCCGCCATATCAGGGTTTGCCAACAAGCAACTAAAAAGTTATAAATTCTAGTATTATGCTGAGTAGCAATGCTGTATATTTTAGCAGTTAACTCTGGAGAGATATTTTGATGATAAATTGCAGATGCAAATTTACCTTCTTTATTTAAATTAGTTTACCAAGGAAATATTAACGGTTTTTGAGTTGTAAAGGCCTGTTGTTGCCAATATTCTTTTAACGCTTCTGCCTCTTCATCCTCTAATAATTGATTTTGCCATTTAGCAAATTGGATATATTTTATTGTTTCATCTAATAACTGTTGATTTCTAAATCATAAACTATATGTCTGACTAATTTCTGATAATAAAGTATTCAGTGTCCAACCATCACCACATAAAGATGGTATTGTTACCAATAAAAGATGTTGATGAGCAGACAAAATAAGTAAAGTCAAACTTAAAAGTGAATCCTGATCTGATTTATTAATTAGTCTTCTGTCTGCAATTAAATAATTTTCTATTTTTTTGATTGTTCATCATTATCATATTTATTTAAGTAAATATCCTTCCAAATAGGAAAACTATTATTAAATAGAATAACTTCTACAGGAGTTTTTACACCAGGTAAATTATCGAAAATTGTAAGCAAAATTCCGTGGCAATTAACGATTTATTGTAAAGCTTCCTGTCATACTTTAATATTAAGATTTTCCGTTATTATAAGTGTAGTTTTAGCCGCATAATTGGCATCGTATTTTTTCTGTAACTAAAGATGTCTTTACTGGGGAGATAAGCGACAACCTTCAACAGTTGAAATTGTCATAATATTACTTCCTCCATTTTTTCTGTGGCTCTGTGCTTTGTTAATCAAAGTTCCAAATCTTATGGTCAATAAGAAGATAATTCCATAGTATTAGGCTTAATTTACATCAATTTTTTGAGTTTACCTTGCTCATCTTTAACTTCAGTAATTAACTGTTCTCTTTGTTGCGTTACCGTGAGCAAGTCTAAGGTGTTAATTCTGGCATTTGGTTGAGATATAATACTTGCAGTTAGTGTGTGAAACTTCTCAGGTAAATTAGAGATTTATTTTGGTTCAAATAAGTTAATTTGGTATTACCAACTACCTTGTAATCCCAATTTCTTTCTGATATAAATAGAGCTAAATCAAACTTAACTATTTTAGCCTTTACCACTATTGGTAACAACGTTAATCCTGGTAGTTGTAAGTTATACGTTGGAACATTATCCATAACAAACAACGTTTGAAACAAAGGTGTATTACTCAAATGACGTTCTGGTTGTAGTTCTTCTACTAGCTTATCAAAAGGTAAATCTTGATGGGCATAAGCCTCTAAAGTTACTTTTCTTACCTGTTCCAACAGTTCTTGAAAACTCGGATAGCCTGATATATCAGTACGTAGTACCAGCAAGTTAACAGAGAAACCTATTAAATCTTACGTCTCACCTCGATTACGATTAGCAACATCTATTCTAATTACAATCTCATCTTGCCCTGTGTAGCGATATAAAAATGTTTTTAAAGCAGCTACCATTGTCATAAACAAAGTCGCTTTTTCCTGACGGCTAACTATCTTCAGTGCCTGTGTTAATTCTGCTGATAAATTAAAGGTTTGAACACCAGCTTGATTGCTGGGAGTGGCTACTTGGTTTTGGACATAAGGTAACTTCAGCACTGGTAAAGTAGCACCTAGTTTTTGTTTCCAGTAAGCAAGGTGATTTTGTAATACTTCTCTTTTCAACCATTGTCTCTGCCAAACAGCAAAGTCTGCATATTGAATTGGTAGTTCTGGCAAAGCACAAGGTTTACCATCAGCAAAAGCTGGGTATAGGGCTACTATTTCCCGAATAATCACAGCCGTAGACCAAGGATCGGATATGATGTGGTGCATTGTGAATATGACTACATATTCTGTTGAACTTAGTTTGAGAATAATTACCTGTAATAAGGGTACTTGGCTCAAATCAAATGGCTCTTGAGTTTTTTGATTGATGAGTTGCTGTACTTGAGTTTCTTGTTCTGGCTTGGAAAGTGCTTGCCAATCAATTATGGGTAGAGATAATTGCAGATTTCCAGTAATTACCTGCATGGGTAAAGCTTCTACAGTAATGAAGGCAGTACCTAAAGCCTCATGACATTTAATAATTACGTTCAAGCTGGTTTCCAGTGCTGTGATATTGAGAGAAGCAAGAACACGGTAGGAGGAGGTAAAAGACTATTGTGTGTTTGTTTGATAACTTCAACAGCCCCTGCTAAACCTTCTACTGTCGGAAAATCTTTGAATTTCCGGAGGGATAATTCTATGTGGAAAACTTGGCGAATTCGAGAAATTAACCGTGTTGCTAATAAGGAATATCCCCCTAGTTCAAAGAAATTATCATTGACTCCTACTTGTTTGACACCAAGCACTTGAGTCCAGATGTTGGCAATAATTTCCTCAACTAGAGTACGGGGAGGAATATAATTTTGCTCTAAATTTCTTTGTGACCAGTCTGGTACAGGTAATGCCTGACGGTCTATCTTGCTATTGGGGGTCAAGGGTAATGCTTCTAGCAACACAAAAGCTGAAGGTATCATGTAATCTGGCAGCTCTTGTTGTAAAAGTTTCCGTAGTTTTGATACTAATTCATTGGTAGTTAAATCATTTGCCGGAGGAACAACATAAGCGACCAAACGTTTTTCACCTAAATTATCTTCTTTAAGGGCAATAACACTTTCCTGTATCTCTGGATGTTTAGCTAGTAGTGCCTCAATTTCACCTACTTCCATCCTAAAACAACGAATTTTTACCTGATGATCAATACGTCCCAGGTATTCAATATCACCGTTAGGTAGACAACGGGCTCAATCACCAGACTTATAAAGTTTACCTTGCTTGCTAAAGGGGTGAGCAATAAACCGTTCTTGGGTGATATCTTGACGATTGAGATAACCACGAACTAAACCAGCACCACCAATATACATTTCACCAGGAACGCCGATGGGTACTAATTGGTGATGTTGATCTAACAGATAGATTTGTAAATCTGGAATTGATCTACCAATCATACTGGCTGTTGTATTTAAATCAGCTAGAGTTAACTGTCGATAGGTAACATGGACGGTTGTTTCTGTAATACGATACATATTTACCAATTGGGGCGATTGATCTCCATGACGAGCAAACCAAGGCTGCAAACTTTGGATGTCTAAAGCTTCACCACCAAAGATGACTAAACGCAGGTTTACAGAAGAAATTTCACTAGCTGACTCTTCTACATTTATCAGTTGGCGAAAAGCTGAAGGAGTTTGATTTAAAACGGTTACTTCCTCTTTGGACAGTAATTCATAAAGTGCTTCGGGGGATCTGCTAATCCAGTAAGGGACAACTACCAGTCTTCCACCATAGAGTAAAGCACCCCAAATTTCCCAAACCGAAAAGTCAAATGCATAGGACTGAAACAGTGTCCAGACATCCTGTTGATGGAAATTGTACCAAGGCTGCACCGCCGTAAACAGACGGACAACATTATTACACACCTTTAGGCTGACCTGTAGAATCGGAGGTGTAAATGATATAAGCTAAGTTTTCAGATGTAGCATTGCTAATGGGGTTAGTTGTGCTTTCTGTGAAGAATAAATTTTGGTCTTGGTCTAGATATACAGTCTGGGCGCTGTGTGCGGGTAATGTTTCTAATAGATGTTTTTGGGTTAACAGTACCGAAACTTGGGCATCTGCCAACATATAACCTAACCGTTCTTTTGAAGAGACTGGATCTAGGGGTATATAAGCACCACCCGCTTTAAGAATTGCCAAGATAGCGAAGACCATTTTGAGCTATAGCTCTACACAAATCCCCACAAGTACCTCTTTCCCTACTCCCAATTTTTGCAGGTAGTGGGCAAGTTGATTAGCTTTTTGATTGAGTTATTTATAAGTTAAATATTCATTCTCAAATACTACTGCTACAGCATCAGGTGTTTTATCTACCTGCGCTTGAAATAATTGATGAATCCATAAATGTTGATGGTAATCAAATTCAGTATTATTCCATTCTACTAATAGTTGATGTTTATCATTTGCTGTTAATAATGGCAACTCTGACAGGTGATGCTGGGGATTAGCAACAATTCCCTCTAACAATACCTGAAAATGATCTAACATTCTGGTAATTCTATCAGCATTAAATATATCGGGTATTGTATTCTAAATCTACCCTTAATCCTGTCTCTGTTTCTAATAGTGAGAGAGTTAAATCAAATTCGGCAGTATTTTTTTCTAATGTTAATTCTTCTATGGTTAATTCTGGTAGCTGGATAGGTTATGTTGTGGTATTTTGCAGCACAAACATCACCTGAAACAAGAGGTTATGATTTAAATCTCGCTTTAGTTGTAGTTCTTCTAGTAATTATTCAAAAGGTAAGTATTGATGACCATAAGACCCTAAAGTAACTTCACGTACTTGCTGTAATAATTCTCGAAAAGTGGGATTCTTGCTAAGATTTGTCCGTAGGACTAAGGTATTTACAAAAAAGCCAATCAACCCTTCTATTTCTGCTCTATTTCGGTTCGCAATGGGAGTACCTATGATCATATCTTCCTGCTGGGTGTAGCGATATAGCAACACTTTGAATGCTGCCAACAGGGTCATAAATAAAGTAACTCCCTACTGCTTTGACAGGTCTTTGAGTTTCTCAGTCAGGGACTTGGATAATTGAAAGGGCTGTGTTGCACTGTTGTTAGATTGAATTGCGGGTCGAGGGTGGTAAGTAGGCAATTCTAAAATCCGTAAATTACCGCCCAATTGCTGTTTCCAGTAATTGAGTTGGGTTTGTAGTACCTCACCTTGTAACCATTTTCTTTGCCAAATCGCAAAGTTGATATACTGAATTGATAGTTCGGGAAGTGGGGAAGGCTGACCTTGAGAAAAGGCTGTATATAGTGCTGTAATTTCTTTAATGAATATCCCTATAGACCAACCATCAGAAACTATATACTGTATAATAGTGCATAGTCAATAATATCATATGGTCTGTTTCTGATACTTGGAGTAAACTGGCTCTGATTAATAAATTTTTACTAAGTCAAAAGGTTTTTGTGCCTCTAATACATCTATATTTTGCACTTCTTGTTGTTTTTTATCTTCCGCCAGTGCCTGCAAATCTGTTACTGTAAAAGTAAAGTTTTCACCTTTGTCAATTACTTGTCTTGCTTCCCCATCTACTGGCGGAGATGTAGTTCTTAATATTTCGTACCTTCTGGTAATTTCATTGATACTTTTGTAGAACGCAGCTATGTTGAATTTACCTGTCATTCTCACTGCTGTGGGTATGTTATAAGCACTGCTATTTGGTTTTAATTGACTAAAAAACCAAAGTCACTGTTGGGCAAAAGATAGGGGTATATTGCCCTGACGTGAGACAGGTTGAATAGATTCTGCAGTTGATTTTAAAGCCTGATTCGCTTCGCTAAAATAAGCTAATATTTCTGCTTTGCTTGCTGCTAATTCCGCTTTAATATCTGGTGTGAGAGCTTGTTTTGGCCCACTACAACCCAGGCGCTCATTTTCCACCTATAATTTTATATCCTGACGGCAAAGGTAAGACAAAAACTTCTCAATCATTTTCATAGTTCTATTTCCTCTCTGTCTTCTACCATTTGCATAGAAACAGCCTGCAACTGTTGTACTGCCAAAATGCCCTCTATGCGCTCAACCAGATTTTTAACTGTAGGATTTTCAAACAAGCTACGCAAAGGTAAATCAATTTTGAAGAGTTCACGTAATCGATAAATCACTTGCGTAGCTAAGAGCGAATGGCCTCCCAAATTAAAGTGTCATAAATTCCTATTTTTTGTTGGCCTAAAACATCAGCCCAAATATCAGCTATTATCTGTTCTTTTGGTGTTTGGGGTGGGACAAAGCTTGCTTCCCATATAGTTGTTGCATCTGTTGCAGGTAAAGCTTTACAGTCTACTTTACCATTGGGAGTTAAAGGCATTTTATCTAAGATAAAAAACGCCGCTGTTAGCATATAACTTGGTAGTTTTTCCTCTAAAAAATGGCAAAGTTCAGTAGTATTAATATCTTGCTGTGATTTGCTAACTAGATAAGCTACCAAGCGTTGATCACCTGGTTTATCCTCCCGTGCTATAACCACATTCACTTGTACATCTTGATACTGATTTAAGGCTGATTCGATCTCACCTAGTTCAATGCGAAAACCACGATTTTTTACTTGATTGTCAATTCGTCCTAAAAATTGAATTGTGCCATCTGGTCTATAGCGCACTAAGTCTCCAGTTTTATACAACCGAGAAACTGAATTTGGATTGAAAGGATTGGATATATATAGATATAAACTTTTGGGCTGTTAGTTCTGGTCGATGCAAATAACCACGAGTTAAACTAGCACCACCAATATGTAACTCACCGGCTACAGCAATAGGTACTAACTGATTATATGAGTTAAGGATATAAAATTGGGTTTTGGTAATGGGATAAGCGATGGGCGAAGCCCCGCCTTTGGCGATTGCAACGCTATTTTTTACCTGAGATGCTGCTGACCAAATGGTGGTTTCTGTAGGTCCATACAAGTTCCAGACTTCTTGACCCTGTTGCTGTAATTGTTGGGCTAGGGTATGGTCAAGGGGTTCACCACCACAAAGAATTTTTAATTGGCGATCGCCAGTCCAGTCAGTAGAAAACAAAATTCGCCAAGTTGCTGGGGTAGCTTGCATGACTATGACTGTAGCACCAGAGGAATTTAACCGCTTTGATAATTGAATACCATCATATGCTTCTTGACCGCTAACAATGACTGTTTGAGCGCCTACAGTTAAGGGTAGATATATTTCTAAAGCAGCAATATCAAAAGATAATGTAGTGACTGAGAGTAATATATCTTGTTTAGTTAATCCTGGCGTTTGGCACATTGCCATTAAGAAGTTGACAACAGCACCATGAGAAATTTGTACGCCTTTGGGCTTGCCAGTCGAGCCAGAAGTATAAATTAGATATGCTATGTTTTCGGGAGTAACTTTGTTGATGGAATTGTGGTCTCTATGTTGTGAAATTTCCTCGCACTCAACATCTAAGCAAACTACCTGAGCATGATAGGGTGGTAAGTTTTCTAGTAGCGGCTTTTGTGTGAGTAAAACTGATAGTTGAGAATCTGCTAACATATAACATAACCGTTCTTTTGGATAGGCTGGATCTAGCGGGACGTAAGCACTACCCGCTTTGAGAATGCCTAACAGTCCGACTACAATTTTGAGCGATCACTCTACACGAATCCCCACTAATACCTCTGGTCTTACTCCCAGTTTTTGCAACTAGTGTGCGAGTTGATTTTCTCTTTGATTGAGTTCTTTATACGTTAAGAATCCATTTTCAAATACTACTGCTACAGCATCAGGTGTTTTTTCCACCTGGGCTTCAAATAATTGATACAAACATAGTTCCGGTTGCAGCTTAATTTCACCCTGACTCCACTCTAATAACTGCTGTACTTCAATAGTGGTTAATAAAGGTAACTCCCAAAGGTGCTGCTGAGGATTAGTAACAATTCCTTGCAGTAAAACTTCAAAATTTGCCACTCAATGTGAAACCGTTATTTCATCAAATAAATCTGTACTGTATTCAACACTAGCCATTAATCCCTGCTCTACATCTTCAATAACTAAAGTCAGGTCAAACTTCACTGTTGTAGCTTTATTTTCTAATAGCTCTGCCCTTAATCCAGGCAATTCCAATTTTTTCATTGCTGTATTCTGCAGGAGAAACATAACCTGGAATACAAGATTATAGCTCAAATTGCGTTCCAGCGCCAAGAGTGGCATAAATAAAGTGACACCTTCTTGTTTTGATAGGGTTTTTAATTCTTCACTTAAGCTTGCTGGTATGACAAATGATAGAGTTTTTCCTGCATAAGTTTGAATTGTGGGAGGGGGAAGGTCAGTAGGTAGTTGCAATATAGGGAGTTTACCAGAGAGTTACTGCTGCCAATAAGTAAGTTGATTTTTTAATGTTTCTCTCTCTAAGCATTGTCTTTGCGAAATTGTAAAGTCTGCATACTGTATAGGTAATTGTCCCAAAGGAGAAGGTCTACCAGCAGAGAAGGCTGTATATAGTCCAGGTACCTCCCGAATTAATATATCCGTTAACCAACCATCATAAACAATGTAATGAAATGTAAGCAAAATTACATGACTTCCGGCATCTAATCGTAGAAGTTTTGCCCTTAATAAAGGCGCTTGAGTGAGGTAAATCCTATTTGTGCTTCTTCTTTGCCTAGGCGGTATAGTTCTGTTTCTCGCTGTTCTTGTGGAATATTTTGTAAATCTACTACTGGTAATTGCAAGTTGAACGACGGAGAAATTACCTGTATTGCTTGCCCATCAGATATTGTAAAGCTTGTCCGCAAAATTTCATGTCGTTTGATAATTTCATTGAGGCTGGCTGAAAGTGTATCTATGTTCAGTTTCCCCTGTAAACCAACGGTTCTGGGCAGATTATAAGATCGGCAACCAGGTTCAAGTTGGTCAAAAAACCACAGTCTTTGTTGGGCAAAAGATAGAGGTAAATTTTGATTTATAGTAACGGGGGTAATGGTTATGATGACCTGTTGTTCACCCTGCATTGGTATTTCAATCTGCGCTGCTAGTGCTGCTAAATTTGTAGCTTCAAACAGTTGCGGTAAGGGAATTTCTACACTAAAGGTCGTGCAGATGTGAGAAATTACCTGAGTCACTAGTAGGGAGTGTCCAGCCAAATCAAAGAAATTATCGTCAATACTTACCTGTGTGAGACCTAACAATTGCATCCAAATACCTGCTAATACTTCTTCGACAAGAGTACGAGGAGCAATAAAGGTTGTTTCTTTACTGACTACTACTTGTGGTGCAGGTAAAGCATGACGATCTAATTTACCCTTAGGTGTAAGGGGTAAGGCTTTAAGGATGACAAAGGATACAGGTATCATCTACTCTGGTAACTTGGTTTTTAAGAAGTTGCGGAAGTCATGATTGAAGTCTGAGTTAGTTTTAAGAACTATATAGGTAATGAGGCATTTTTCTGTTGATATGTCTTCCCTAAAAATAACTACACTTTCTCTTACTGCTGGGTGTTGACTGAGGACTGTTGATATTTCCCCCAATTCAATGCGGTAGTCTCTAATTTTTACCTGATTGTCAAAACGTCCGAAAAATTCTATTTCACCATTTTATAGATAGCGGACGCGATCACCTGTTTTTTACAATCTTTTTTTTCGATCATTGAAAGCATGATTAATAAATTTTTCCTTACTTAATTCAAGACTATTTACATAACCTCCTGCTAAAGATTTACTACCAATATATAGTTCTCCCGCCACGCCTAAAGGGACTGGTTTGAGATGTGTATCTAATACATAGATATGAGTATTACACAAGGGTTTAGCAATAGGAACTGTTGATGCTTCCTGATTTTTTCCCTTGACTAAATAAGTAAGGACAGCAACCCTCTTTTCTGTCGGTCCATAGTTATTGATAATTCGACAGTGGGATGCATTCTTTTCTATTTTTTCAATCAAGTTCCAGTCAGCAACTTCACCACCAAGAATAAGTAATTGATGGGGTACAATCTGTCAACACTCAGAACTTAACAAAGTTCCTAAATGAGAGGGAACTATTTTCAAGCAGTCAATAGGATGACGACGGAAATAATCAGCTAATACTATCGGATCATATGCTCGTTGCCAAGATATAATATGCAGGCTACCACTACTACACAATCAGGGGAAAATAACAGTATTACCTAAATCTGCTGCAAAGGTGGAAACGGTTGCATAACTAGCATTAGTTCGCAGTTGCAGTTTTGGCAAAATTCCATACAGGTAATTAAGTAGCTATTGATGTTCAACTGCAACACCTTTAGCTTTACCTGTAGAACCGGAAGTATAGATGATATAAACTAGGTTTTATGGCTGGACATTGTTAATAGGATTATCTGTACTTTATTCAGAAAGAATTTCCCAATCATTATCTAAATTTACTTCATTTTTACAATTTCCAATCCCCAATTCGCTATCCCTAATTAACACCGATACCTGAGCATTTTCTAGGCTGAACTGTAAGGCTTCATGGGGAAGGTTGGGATCGAGTGGCAGGTAAGCACTACCAGCTTTGAGAACAGCTAATAAGGAGATTATAAATTTGGGCGATCACTCAACACAAATTCCTACTACTACTTCCGGTTTAACCACCAATTTCTGTAAGAAATGCGCTAATTGATTAGCTTGACAGTTAAATTATTGATATGTTATTTCTTCGTTCTCAAAAACTACAGCAATTTGATCTGGTGTTTTTTCTGCTTGTTCAGCAAATAATTGATCAATACATTTGTCGCACTGATAATCAAGGTTTGTTTGATTAAGTTCAAATAACAATTCTTGGCGTTCACTCGCACTGAGTATTTCTAATTGATATATCGGTATATCTAAATTATAGATAACATTGATCAATAATGTTTGGAAGTTTTGCGCTAGTCGTTGAATTGTTGCTTGCTGGAAGTAATTACTTTTATAGTTAAATTCAGCAATTAAACTATGATAGTCTTGTATGCAAGAGAGTTTAATTTTGAAAGGTTAAATGAAACTGTAGATTTATTTTAAGGTGAATTTAACATCTATATTATCATAATTCTGAATAGAAATATTATTAAATTCAAAGCCAATAGGGAAAGCTATTAAACCACCAGTTCCTACAGCTTCAGATACAAAATAATCTTGCCATTCAGTCGCATTTTCTAATGTTTGTGCTACTACTGCCAATACTTCTATAAAGCTAGAATTAGGGGTAAGTTGGGCTTTAATTGGTAGCCAAGTTGCTAACAAACCAAGTACGTTATTAAATTCTTCATATTCACGGCTATCCCTTGCTGTAACAATAACAATTTTTGCCTCTCCTGTGAGTCGCCAAATTAATATTTGCTAACAAGCTAATAAAAGTACATCATGGGTTTTTTCATACTTTTTGGCAAAAGCATCAATTTGCTCAAATAATTCCTGATTAATAACTAACTAATAACTTCCAGTGATAAATTGCTGATTATTTACTTGTGGTTCATGAGGTAATTTTAATGTTGATAAAGATTTAATTGTTTGTTGTTGCCAATGTGCTTGTGCTGCTTCTGCATCTTCATCTGTAAGTAATTGATTCTGACATTCATAAAATTGAACATACTGTACATAATTTGCTGTTACTTCTTTACCTTGGCAGGATTGATCACAACCTTCAGCAATTTGATTAACCAAGTTTTGGATTGTTCTATTATCTGCACATAAAGCAGGTCGAGAAACAATTAAAATATGTTGATCATCTAAGAGTCTGATTAAATACAAATGCAGTAGTTTATCTTGAGAAATATTTTGATAATCCTGTCTTGCTTGCCTAAATAATTATTTAATTTTCGCAGGAATATCTACATGAGATAGATTACTTAAATCTAGATATTTCCAATTAGATAAACTCTGCTCGCCAAATACCATAACTGGAGTTTTGACACCAGGCAAGCAATAGAAATTTGTTCTCAAAATTTCATATTGTTTAACAATAGCCTCAATAGTATCTTGCAGGATCTCTGGTTGGAGATTACCGTCAATCAAAATACTACATTGCGACCAGAAAGCAGAGCTATGTTGCTGTAAATGCCATAGCCCTTTTTGTTGAGGAGCAAGTTGAAATCCACTAATTACTTGAGTTTGCATAGCTTTGAACAATACTTATTTTTAAATATCCGTACCATTAATCATTTCTGCTATTGCGACAAAGATTTTACGCTCTCCAAAATAGGGATTTCTAGCGTGAGCAGACAGCATATTATCTAGCATGATTATGTCATCTTTTTACCAAGAGAAGCTAGTTTGTACTTGCTGATAAACAGCATTAATCTCGGTAATTTCTTCGGCTGTAATTGGTGTACGATAACTAAAATAAACGTTACGTGGTGATTTCGATTCTCCAAATATAGATAGCAGTAATTCCCTAACATCTGTATCTAAATAGGAGATATGGTGTAATTGAATTTGGTTGAAAAATACAGGTTTGCCAGTTTTGGGATGTAATACTAAACTGGACAATTTAGCGAGTAACTAATCCATTATCATCATACCATTCAAAGTCGATTGTTGCTAGGTGGCAATAATTTTCTACCTCTTTTTTATCTGTAGTCTGAAAGAATTTTTGCTAACTCACATCTAAACCTGCTGCGAAATTTCTCACATACATTAAATTTTTGGTAGCTAGTTTTTATCGCAATTGGGGACTGAGCAATTGATAAGCTTTTCTACAGTCAACAATTCGGGTTTGTCCACCTTTTTCTGCTCGTTGAACACAGTAAAACTAAATTTTTAAAGGGAAGGAGTGTAAATGAGAGCGTTCATTGTGAAATAGTATCGCTTTATCTGCTGGGTAAGGAGTAGAACCATAAACTTTACCACCTTCACCTGTGCTGGGTAAGTTGGCATATTCAGCAAATAAATTAGGAGAGATTGTTTGAGCGAATTTTTCAGACTCGTAAACTGATTTAACATTAAAACCTCTAAATAAAATTGCTCCATTTTTGAAAAATTATGTTTGCATATATGGGCGGTTATTTTCTGTCCAAGAAATTATATCAATTTCTGCACTATGAGGCTGAATCACGAGGGGAAATTTTTGCCCCGCTTGCAGATAATCTATTTTAATTAATTGTTCTACTGATAAACTAACCGCTTTAGGAGCAATGCTCATAAATCTTTGTCTTTTTTGTCTTTTAGCTGCTTTAAGCTTCTGTTGTTACATGGTTTTTTATTCCCTTTCTGCTGATTTGAGCATTTCTAATGTAGTGATTTGGTTTTGAGTTTGGTTAACAATATTGTTGATTAATTTTCGCCAATAATTGGTGAATAATTGGTGAAGGTAGTGATAGTATCTGAAGCAAATAAATCGGCGTTATATTGCCATTGATATTCTATAGCTCGCTCGGTTTCTGTGAGGAACATAGCTAAATCAAATCTGGCTGTTTTGCTTTCTACTTCTAGTAATTGAAAAGTGAGTGCTGGTAATTATAAAGCGGTGTTCGGTGTATTTTGCAGGATAAATAACACTTGGAATAATGGAACTGTGTTATTGATCTGACGATAATGTTGTAGTTCTCTAACTAATTCGTCAAAGGGTAAATCTTGATGAGCACAAGCTGCTAATGTTTGGGTGCGAACCCGTTGTAATAATTCCAGAGAAGTGGGATTTCCCGTTAAGTCAGTGCGTAGGACTAATAAGTTAATGAAGAAGCCACCTAATGGTTAAATTTCTTCTTGGTTACGGTTAGCAACATCTGTACCAACAACACTATCATCTTGATTGCTGTAACGTTGCAATAAGATTGTAAGGCTGGCGAGGAGTGTCATCAATAAAGTGACACTTTATTGCAGCGACAACTGTTGTAATAGTTGTGATATTGTGGCAGGTATCACAAAACTATGACTAGCACCCCGGTTAGTTTTTACTTCTGCACGGGGACGGGTTATAGGTAGTTGCAAAACAGGTAAATTAGCTAATTGCTGCTGCCAATAAGGAAAGTGGATTAAATAAGGTGTAAGAGTGCCAATAATATCTATACACTA
>ERZ1034419.12-NODE-12-length-48927-cov-39.399902_pt1 | contig 48927 bp, 62 predicted proteins | sample MGYA00520531_ERZ1034419 | MGnify/ENA primary metagenome ERZ1034419 (study PRJEB33736, sample SAMEA104288485) | Azolla nilotica | place: Sudan | collected 1982 | study: EMG produced TPA metagenomics assembly of the PRJEB19522 data set (Is there foul play in the leaf... | reverse complement strand
CTATATTCTGCCTCACCTATCACACTTGTCAATACCCCACCACCTCAATCCTTACCTTGTACAGAAGTTGATCATCCTTATTATCTCTATAATCTCTCAAATATTTGATGCTAATCCAGTATTAATGTTACCTTGTTCTAACCGTAAAAAGTTAAGTCTGTAAGTCTTTTGTCAAGAGGCTTTCAGAGAACTTTTGAAAAACTGGTCATACCCTCGTTGAAGATCGAGAAAATGAACGATAATTAGCTTAATGGTTGGCTTGGGTAGGAGTAGAAATGCCGCCATTATGAAGAAGTTCGATGTTTTTATAGAATTAATTCGTTTCTAATTAACTGTTTTTGTAAAGCTACAACAATAGCCTGAGAGCGATCAATAACTTCTAGTTCTTGTAAGATATTATGGACGTTTACCCGCACTATTCCCAGTGTAATATAAAGTGCAAGGGCAATTTCTTGATGAGTTTTTCCGGCTGCCAATAGTAACAGAATTTCTTGTTCTCTTTGTGTTAGTCGATTAGCAGGTTCTAAGCTATTTTTTGCTTCCAACTGGCGATTATTGGCTAACGCCACGCTATCCCTATCAGATATAAATGCCGAACGAATTTCCTTGGTTACTGTTTCATACCACCAAGATGCGCCAGCAGCTACAGAAAACAGAGATAATACCAATTTTTCACCAGCTACTCCTTTGAGACAATAACCTTGAGCGCCAACTTCAATTAAATTCGTAATCGGGGATTTTTGGGAATGGGAACTGAGGACTAAAACTGGCAAATTGGGGTATTTTCATTTAATTTGGTGATAGGCTTCAATACCCGCGATTCCTGGTAATCCTAAATCTAGAAGAACAACATCGAAACAATTCTAGTTGACTAACTCAATGGCTGTTTCACCATCTTCCGCTTCAGCGATTATCTCCAAATCTGCTTCCTGCTGCAATGGCACACGCAAGCCCAAACGTAAAAGTTCATCATCCTCAACTAGGAGAATTCTTATTGTGGTGGAAGACATCTCATGTGTTTACAACTGAAATGGCAAAACAGGGAGCTTGAAATCAAAAATTGCATCATTGGGAACTGTGTTTTCTGCCCAGATTATACCATTATGAGCTTCAATAATTTGCCGAGATAAGTTAAGTAAGGTCCTAGTCCAGAATCTTTGGCTTGGCGCTGGGAAAGTCCACCTATATCACTAGTTCCTTGGTAAAATCGTTTAAATAACTGAGAAAATTATTCAGGTTGCATACCTGCACCTGTATCTAAAATTTTCACAATTTGATAGGAGGTTTGCGTTTCTAAGACAACTTCAACATGATCACCGCGTCGAGAATGGTTAATAGCATTAATGAGAAGATTTTTAAAAACTCTTTGCAATTACAAAGTATCACCGTCAACCCATAGGGATCACTTCCAATCGGAGTTACCATAGTTTAATGATATATGAAGGCGCCGATTTGCTGCTAATTCAATTAGTTTACCAGCCGCTGCTTCTGCTAATATGTTTAAATCTACCGCTTCTAAATCCAGTTTTAAGCCTTCAGTATCATTGCGATAGACATCTAACAAGGTTTCTAACAAATCTAGAGAAGTTTCATGACTGCGTGCCATTGTTGCCAAAACTTTCTGCTAGGTTGGTAAATCTGCACCAAATTTTTCTTTTTGAAAGGCTTTAATAGTTTCAATTGCACCTAAGAGTAGAGTTTTTAAATCGTGGGTCAGTGTGGAAGTGAAATTTTCTCTTAGTCTCACTAATTGGGCTTGGGCTTCTAGTTGAGTTTGAATAAATGCAATAGCTTTTTGAGATTTTCGCAGTCGCTGACTTAAAAATCCTGTGACTATCAACGCCATGGCTGCAATTACTCGACTAGCAATATCAGAAGCCCGAATTACTTCCCTTCCTTCCGGGTATCGACACATTAGACGTCTTGCAGAATTAATTTTATGTTATAATGAAGATTGTCTTTATTTTAGCCAAAAGTTATAGTTACACGGTTATGTTTGAATTAGCGAGCGCAAAGAACACCAAGAATACATAAAATCTAAAACTCTCTATCATACCACAGAAACAATTTTGCAAGAGGTCTATTTAGCATGGTTAGGTAAACAGCAATAAATGTTGCGCTTGTTGTTGCTATTCCTCCAAACCAATAACTAACTAATAAAATTGCTCCACTGTAGAGATATCCAAAAACATACTCAGTTGGGGTGAAATACTCTAAGACTCCTAGAAGTATAAATATAGTTAAAACTAGCAATGCTTTACTGACTTGTAAGTTATAATTTATTAATTTATTTTTTAAATATGCCATTTATAAAACTACCTTTTATCACTATTAGACTTTTCTTTAAAAGAAATTTTGTGGGAAAATAAACAGAAAGGATGTAACTGTGTATATAAATAATGACAAGTCCCCTAGAAAGAATAGAATTATACCCCCAGGAATCAAAAAGATCAATTGGGATTAAGTATGAAGACTTTATGACATTAGTAGAAGAATTTATGACATTAGTAGTATTAGCAGAAAAAACGCATCTAAAGAAACAAGCAGAAATTGAAAAAATAAGAATTAGGTTAATAGCGTCTGGAGGAGGAAGTAAAGCAGAAATGACCCCCACCTAAGGAGGTACTATATCTATGCCGCCTAGTAGACCTGAGACAGAAGCCAACATTTGAAATTCTAGGATTATTGTTTGATGTATCGAGGACAAAAGCAAATAACACATTTAATTATTGGGTAGAAATTGTGAGGGAAATTTTACCTATTTCCCAAATAGAAGAAGCAAAAAAAGATGAGCAAAATTATTAATAATTATGCGAAGGACTGAGTGAGTATAAATTAATAGTAGATAGTGCAGAACAAGCTATAGAAAGACCAGGTGACTATTAAGAGCAGGAAAAATATTATTCATGCAAGAAGAAAATGCACACCCTCAAAAATCAATTTATAGTATTGCGAGGAGGTGAAGATATAGTTGATATTTCTATTGGACAATTAGGTAAGATAAGCGATATTACACCATTTAGAAATAATCGCCAAGACCTAGATGCCAAACAAAGATTTTTGGGAGACAAAGCTTAGTATAGGATAAAAATTTATTACTACACCTTATCAACCTTATCAGAAGCCCAAAAAAGCTGAACTTTCAAAGATTCAAAAAGAAGAAAATATCTTCAAGAATAATTGGTGTTGAACATCTCATATTTAGAGTCAAAATTTTTCGAGTAGCTAGTGATAGATATCGTTTAGCTCGACATCGTTATTATCAGGTGATAATGGCAGTATGTGGATTAGTTAGGTTAGATCTAAATGATTCATTTATATTAAGTCATGATATTTGAATTATCAGCCTTTAGATGATCTTTTTTATAAAGCTATGTTTCTCAAAACTTTTAATAATTTTGAGATTTTCATCCCCAAACCCTTATTTTTGCGTTCAGTCATAATTAGTGTTCCATCCCAGTTATAGTTCATGTAATGCTTTCACAGTAAGCTTTCTATCTTTTGTGGACAAGTCTATTTTAAACTATAGGAATCAAATAAGTATTTTTGGCGTTAGCCTGAAATGGCTGAATGCTTATGTGTATTTTAATGGCAAGTTCAGTATTTGTGTTGGAGGATAATTATATTAATTTTATATGAGTTGTCTCAGTAAATATAGTATTTATGGAGAATTATATCTAGCGTTTAGATTTACCATAAACTTCCTAAACACTAACATATATCTTTGGGTAAACACCTGAATATAAAAATTAAACGTTTCTTATATCCTTCTATTCCTTGGTTTTTATTTCGAGAATAATATGAATTAATTCAGGTAGCAAAATTATGAAATAGAGTAGCTTTTTTAAAAAAATCCTGGTGGTAAAATTGAAAAGTTTATTTAGGAAATTGTGATAATTAAAGTTACAATGAAGGATATAGATTGCGTTGAAATTAATTATTTTCACTGCGACTACTCCTTCTTTAGGAAAATATATAGATCGCGTTTTTCTGGGAGAAAAAACACTGCTTGACTCTGTGTTAAGTCCCTTAGAGAGAATAATTTTTGTTGTCAGTGGAGTCCGTTCTGAAGATGAGATGACAGGTTTGCAATATGCCAAAGCTGTACTTTACAGTAATCTTGTCATGGGGATTTTGGTATGTTCAATTTTGATGACTCAAGGATTATTAGCGCTCAATCCTACAGAGTTAAAATCAACAAGTTAGGATTTGGCATTACACACCACTCTTTCTTTTTTAACTAACACATATCAAGAACATTATTCTGGTAAAAAAACCTTTAGTTATGCCAGTCAAACCTTTACTTTGGGTTTTTTAATGTTTACTTCAGCCGCGACAGGTTTAGCGGTGGGTATTACCTTTATGCGCGGTTTAACTGGGAGAAGATTAGGTAATTTTTAAGGTGATTTAACTAAATCAATTACCCGGATTTTACTACCTATGTCTATTGTAGGGGGATTATTATTAATGATGGCCAGTGTACCTGAAACCCTTACAGGAGTAGCAACAGCGACAACATTAGAAGGAGCAACACAAGCGATCACTCGCGAACCAGTCGCCCATTATGAGATAATCAAACAAATTGGTGAAAATGGCGGCGGCTTTTTTGGTTTTAACTCAGCCCACCCCTTAGAAAATCCCAACGGTTTTTCTAAGTTATTAGAAACTTGGGCAATTATTTCTATCCCTTCAGCCTTGATTTACACATACGGGGTATTTGCTAATAATGTCAAACAAGCTTAGTTAGTCTTTTGGATCGTACTTATCATCTTTGTTTTCTTGGTAGTAATCAGAGTAATTGGTGAATACCAAGGAAGTCCTCTTGTTCATTCTCTGTTAGGATCACAGCAAACCAACTTAGAAGGAAAAGAAGTAAGATTTGCTTGGGCGCAAACAGCACTTTGGGCAGTGATGACAACCGCAACAATATGTGGTGCTGTCAATGGAGTGCACGATTCATTAATGGCTCCTGGCGGACTTTCTAAACTCTCAAATATGTTTTTACAAATTATTTGGTGAAGACAGGGAACAGGCACAGCATATTTATTTATCTACTTGATTTTGGCAGTATTCGTAACTGGTTTGATAGTAGGAAAAACACCAGAATTTTTAGGACGCAAAATTGAAAAACAAGAAATCGTTCTTTCCAGCTTAGTTTTATTAGTTAACCCCTTCGCGGTTTTGATTTATTGGTCGATAGTTTTTGCCTTACCCGATACTCTTTCAGGTATTAGTAACCCAGGATGTTATCGCGTTTCTCAAGTAGTTTATGAATATGCTTCTGCTCCTGCAAATGACGGTTCTTGTTTTGAAGGGTGGGGAGATTTTTTGCGTTACGAACTCCGTTCTAACACACCCTACAATACCTAATTTTTTCATAAATCAAATAGTAATCCTATATTAGGTTAGAAACTATATAATTAATCATGGGTAATATGCCAATTTCACAATAAATAATTGCATGAAAATCCCAAGCCTAAATCGGATTTGGACTTCGTATTTTAATACGAATTAAATTCTGGGTTTAAACTCTGTGATTATGACTGAATTATCAGGATTATTTGGATTATCGACTTGTAAACGAAATTGCCTTCCTCTCAGTCTATTTTTACTGCTTTGTTTTAATTTATTACTATCACCAGCAGTCCAAGCAGCAACACCGGGAGCAGAATCTCGTTTCTCAGCTTACACAATCACTCTGTTCAGAGTTGTTACCCTGAGTCTTTGTGTTTATTTATTAGTTGTCATTTTTCAACTAGAGAAATTTCAAGTAATCATTCATAATTCGTAGATTTGGTTAAGCAACAGCACAACTGAATAAACAGTTTGAGCTTCTGGAGATCGAGAACTTTGAAAATAAGCCAGAGACATCAAATTAGTCTGCGATTCGTTCAACTTTAGTTCTGTGGGTGTTAACAGCTTTTATCTATCCCCTCTTTATGTTGATTTCGGGATAAGTTGCTTTTTCTTATCAAGTGAATGCTAGCTTAATTAACAATTCCCAAGGGGTTATTATTGGTTCAGCGTTAATCGGACAACCTTTTGCAAGCGAAAAGTATTTTTGGAATCGTCCTAGTACGACTAATTACAGCACAGCTAACCCAAAAAATGATGAAGCTGGCATCTTAAAAACTGGTGTATCTGGTGCTGGTAATTTAGCTGCCAGTAATCCAGCTTTGCTAGAACTAATTAACTGGATTGGAGGTGAAATCAAGCGACTTAAAAAAGCAGATATCCAACCTACAGGGGATTTAGTTTAGGCTTCTGGTTCGAGTCTTGATCCTCACATTGCCCCCGAAACTGCGAAGGTGCAAATTGCCCGAATAGCACAAGCGCTAGGAATTGAGGCAAAGCAACTACAAACTTTAATTTCTCAAAACACTAATGGTCGTTTTTTGGGTATATTTGGTGAACCAGGGGTAAATGTTTTGAAGCTAAATTTATCATTAGATCATGTTTTTAGCGTCCTCTGAGAATTATGAGAAGTGATCCTAGTTTTTATAAGAAATGTTAAGCTAACTTGGGCTTAGGTTTTGAGGATCAGATTTTAGCTCACTATCCATAAGGGTATATTCCTTAAGACGTATGCTTATAGAGGTCATAACCCTGAAACGCCTGTTCAACTTCAAACTCATAATTACAAAAAATTAAGTGTAAAGTTTAGTAAATAAATGCTCATCTTTCCCGCAGCTTTCTATATACTGGACTTCACTGAATCAAAACAGTTAACTCGTAAACAACGAGCCACAACTGGAGTTCAAATTTAAACTTTGCTGTGTAATTGGGAGGAATAGTCATGGTTTCGGCTCAAAGCTCTAATCAGGGGAATACCTACTCCTTGCTGATGATTAAAAGCTTTTTAATCTGGACTTTTACATTGGCAGTATGTCTGTTAGTTGTCGGTTTTCCATTAGTTGTTTTAATGGCTACGGTGGGATGCCTATTGTCGATTGTCCTACAATCTATAATGCCTGTAAGTGCAGTATTGCTGGTGGCAGGTGGTTTAATCATGTTCAATGTTATGGCAGTATTGATAGTGGCTGGTATACTAACTGCTAAAGGTATTCATCCCAACGAAATGAAATGGTTAAGCTGGTTACATGGTGGAGAAGATAAAGTTCAAACCACCGTTTATGCAGCTTGTCCTTTAACTTGTGAACTTAAAAATAGTTAAGATTACTAAATTCGACAAACAGTACATCTGCCCGGTGAAGCCGGGTTTTTTCATGTTTAAGGGAATACGTAACAGGTGACAGGTGACAGTTAAAAAGTAATTTTTCCCATCTCTTTACATCCCTGTTCCCTTGTCAGTTGTCTAATGACTAACGACTAACGATTAACGACTAATTACTAATGACTAATGACTAAAAAAATTGGCATTATTTTGGGTACTCGTCCAGAGGCTATTAAACTAGCATCGGTAATTCAAATTTTCCAAAGTTCTCCAGATTTTCAATTACAGGTAATTCTGACGGGACAACATCGAGAGATGGTTGCACAGGTAATGCAACTTTTCCACCTCCAGGCAGATTGGAATCTGGAGATTATGCAGCCTAAACAATCTCTGAATGATATTACCTGTCGGAGTTTACAAGGTTTAGAAGCTTTATTTATAGAACAAAACCTAGATTTAGTGATAGTCCAGGGAGATACGACAACAGCTTTTGCAGCGGCTTTGGCTGCTTTTTATCAAAAAATCCCTGTTGGTCATGTGGAAGCGGGGTTAAGAACTGATGACTTATTTAATCCTTATCCTGAAGAAGCTAATAGAAGGTTAATTTCCCAAATTACGCAGTTACATTTTGCTCCTACTTCTCTGGCGGTGGAAAATTTGCAAGCTTCTGGGGTGCTAGGGGAAATTCATATGACGGGTAATACGGTGATTGATGCGTTGTTGAATGTGGCTGCAACTAAGCCAGCTTGTGATATACCGGGTTTAAACTGGGGTGAATATCGGACTATTTTGGCTACAGTCCATCGTCGGGAAAATTGGGGTGAACCATTGCAAGCGATCGCTCAAGCATTTTTACGGGTTTTAGATCAGTTTTCTGATATAGCCTTATTGTTGCCTTTACACAGGAACCCCACAGTTAGAGAACCATTGCAGCAGTTATTGGGTAATCATCCCAGAATTTTCTTGACAGAACCGTTAGATTATGGTTACTTAGTAGGAGCAATTGTGCGATCGCACCTAATATTGACAGACTCCGGTGGTTTACAAGAAGAAGCTCCCAGCCTTGGTAAACCGGTACTCGTTCTCAGAGACACTACAGAAAGACCAGAAGCTGTTACCGCAGGTACAGCTAAATTAGTGGGAACCCAAACAGAGACTATTGTTACTGCTGCAAGTGAGTTACTCAGCAACCCAGAAGCATACACAGCAATGGCTAATGCAATTAGCCCCTTTGGTGATGGTCATGCAGCAGAACGGATTTTGGAAATTGTGAAAAATTATTTGAAGTGATGGCGATTGGAGACTGGGGACTGGGGACTGGGGACTGGGAAATACTTTTACAAATTACGAATTAAATCAAGATGGCTACCAATTTATTAACAAAACCCACTAGTGCTTATGGTGGTGAAGTTCAAGAATATTTATGGTCTTGGGAAAATCAGCCTTTGCGGGTGATTTATAAAACCATAGGAGAAGGTTAACCAGTTTTGTTACTTCCTGCTTTTAGTAGCGTTTCAAATGTACGGTATGTCCTAAAAAAGCTTTTTGTGAACATGCTATTGGCTGTGTTTATTTTGAGCCTAAAACTGCTGCTTGTAATTTTTGTCAAAAAGGTCGTATCTGGAAAATATGAAAAAGTAATTTACAGTATGATTGAAATTTTCATCCTGATTACTCAGGATATAGCATATAAATGTTGCAATCTATCACCTTATCCTTAGTAACTCACTATGAATACTCAATCTGATTTACTCTGTGAATTATGTGGTTCTCTGTATCCTCTTCATCCCTATAATGGGAAATTAACGGCAGAATATTTATTATTTCATGGACGTCTTCAAGAGTTTTATCAACGAGAAAACTACATTTGCAATTTGCAAACTGGTGGTAAAATTTCCCTAGAGGAAGCTTACAAACAAATTCATTTACTTTGGAAGCACTTAAAGCGTAGTAAAAAAGCGATTCCGGTTGATTAGTTAGTCAGCGTTTTTGAGTCATCTGTAAAACTTTGTTGTTGCAAGGCTTTGTCACTCTCCACAGAGTATTTGATTTTGTCACTCTCCACAGAGTATTTGATTTGGCTGTAAATTAGACTAAACAAACAGAAAATGCCGTTAATTTATGCTTATACTCCACTATAAAAGTGTATATCCCCCTAGCCCCTTTCTGATGAGGGCTATAGTGCTAGGGAGGATATCTGTATTACAAGGATTTAAGCTGAATTTACTGGCTATTAAATGATCTTGGCAGAACGCAGACCAAATAGCAGACCTACAGCTATACCCATAAACACGCCTAAAAAGACAATATATTCAACTACAGCCATTTCAGTTTCTCCACAATTTAGTTCACTAAATCTATTGAATCACTAAATAATTCATAATTCATAATTCGTAATTCGTAAAGAAGGGAATCGGTGAGAGGTGACAGGAGGTAAATTTATTCTCCTCGTCCTTCCCCATCACCCTCATCCTCTCCAGTCCCCAAACTGGGGTAAAATACGCGGACGAGTAATTATATTAGGGTTTTTAAATGAGTTCTGTAATTAAATCTGTAATTAAAGTAGATATACCAGGAAAATCTTATGAAATTGTGATCGCACCTGGGAGTTTGGATAACCTGGGTGAACAGATGACGAGTTTGAAACTGGGTAAGAAGGTATTGCTGGTTTCCAACCCGATGATATTTAAACATTATGGCGAAAGAGCGATCACATCTTTACAAAATGTCGGCTTTGAGGTCACAAGCTATAATCTCCCACCAGGGGAACGCTACAAAACCCTAAACTCCATCCGAAAAATCTATGATATTGCCCTCGAAAACCGCCTAGAACGTTCCTCCACAATGGTGGCTTTGGGGGGTGGTGTAGTTGGCGATATGACTGGGTTTGCAGCCGCTACATGGTTGAGAGGAATTAACGTTGTCCAAATTCCTACCAGCCTGTTAGCAATGGTAGATTCGGCTATTGGTGGTAAAACTGGGGTAAATCATCCGGACGGTAAAAACTTAATTGGTGCTTTCCATCAACCTAGCTTTGTCTTGATTGATCCAGAAGTATTAAAAACCTTGCCAGCGAGTGAATTCCGGGCGGGAATGGCGGAGGTAATCAAGTATGGCGTAATTTGGGACGCTGAATTATTTACCCAATTGGAAGCGAGTAAACACCTTGACCAACTCCGCTATGTAAAATCCGACCTGATAAATTACATATTAACTCATTCTTGTCAAGCGAAAGCAGATGTTGTCAGCAAAGATGAAAAAGAATCTGGACTCCGTGCAATTTTGAATTATGGTCACACTATCGGTCATGCTGTGGAAAGCTTGACAAATTATCGTCTGTTTAAACACGGTGAAGCTGTGGGTACTGGTATGATAGCAGCAGGAGAAATTGCTGTGAAATTAGGAATTTGGCAAAAAACCGATACAGAACGTCAAAGTGCGCTCATTAAAAAATCTGGTTTACCGACACAATTACCAGCAGGTTTGGATATTGAAGCCATTATTGATGCTTTGCAATTAGATAAAAAAGTCAAATCAGGTAAAGTGTGGTTTGTGTTACCCACCCAAATAGGTGAAGTGAAAGTCACAGACGAAGTACCCACAGATATTATTAGGCAGGTATTACAGGAAATCCAATAATTAGGGCATTGGGCATTGAAGTAAATCAATAATCTCCTTGCCTTGAGGCAGGAGAGTGTCAAGCCCCTGAAATTTTTATTTCATGTCCAGCCCACTCTTGATTTCGAAGGAGATATTGTTGGATTTTACCGATGCTAGTTTTTGGTAAATTCGTAAACTCAATGGCTATAGGACATTTGAAACTGGCTATTTGACTGCGACAAAATTGAATTAATTCTTGTTATGTAACTTGCACATCTTCATGTTACACTGGTGTAATTAATGGTAGTTTTCTCTATTTCATTTGTTATGAACCAAGGTGTATTTTCAGGATTACCACTTTGAAGAAACTCTTTATACTCTTCTCCTTGTAATGGTGTAAAATCTCCTATTTTTTAAATATAAATAATATGTTTATCGGTGTTTAACTGATTCTGCACAGGGCAAATAATATCTGCTAATTCTGTGTCAATAAATAAAAATTATGCCCCGCTATCGTTAAGGATATAGGCAACTTCTTGACGTGCTCAACGGGTGTTGATAGAGACTAAAATTCCGCCAGCTAAAGGTACAGCAAAATGGGCTTCTAGCATTTGGGGAGTGTTGAATACAAAAAAAGCGATGCGATCGCCTTTTTCAATTCCCGCATAACATAGGGCTGAGGCTAAATAATTGACACGATCTGCAAATTCCTGATATGTAAATTTTTTCCGTCCATAGATAATCGCAACTTGTCATGGTGTTTAGTAATTAATACACTATGGTGGAAATACAGCACGAGTAAGGAGTAAAACTCTCTTGCTGTCTTGGTTTCAATTTAGATTCTGTACCTCATTAATCTGCTATCTGCTGTAAACCACCCATTCCAAATTTCTGAAAAGCTTATGCTGTATTCATTTCTAATTTTTGATTTTTAATTAACGTTGGTACTAACCATTTGCAGGAATTTAGAAAAAGCAAATCTCGACTGGGATTCTGGGATATCCTTATATTATCCTTATATAAGAATATAAGATAGAGATTTACCTAAATAAGTAGAATGAAGCTGGCAGCAAGAGTAAGTCAGGTGACACCCTCCATAACCTTAGCGATCGCAGCTAAAGCTAAAGCCATGAAAGCAGAGGGTATAGATGTTTGTAGTTTTAGTGCTGGAGAACCAGATTTTGATACCCCAGCACATATCAAAGCCGCAGCTGCGAAGGCTTTGGATGAAGGTAAAACCAAGTATGGAGCGGCGGGTGGTGAACCAAAGTTAAGGGAAGTGATCGCGCACAAACTAAAAACCGATAATGGTCTGGATTATAAAGCAGAGAATGTCATTGTTACCAATGGCGGTAAGCATTCTCTCTACAATTTGATTGTGGTACTCATTGACCCCAGTGATGAGGTAATTATCCCTGCACCTTATTGGTTAAGTTACCCCGAAATGGTAACTTTGGTAGGTGGTAAGTCTATAATCGTCGAAACTGATGCTTCCACAGGCTACAAAATTAGCCCAGAACAGCTAAAAAAAGCCATTACCCCAAAAACTAAGTTATTTATCCTCAACTCTCCATCTAACCCTACAGGGATGGTGTACACACCAGAGGAAATTAAAGCCTTAGCGAAGGTGATAGTTGATGCAGATATCTTAGTTGTGTCTGATGAGATTTATGAAAAAATTCTCTATGATGGTGCAGAACATATCAGCATAGGTTCTCTAGGGAAAGAAATTTTTTCCCGCACCTTAATTAGTAACGGTTTTGCTAAAGGTTACTCAATGACTGGGTGGCGACTTGGTTATTTAGCAGGGCCTGTAGAAATTATTAAAGCTGCTAGTACCATACAAGGGCATAGTACATCAAATGTGTGTACCTTTGCTCAATATGGAGCGATCACAGCTTTGGAAAGTTCTCAAAACTGTGTAGAAGAAATGCGTCAGGCTTTCGCTAAACGTCGTCAGGTAATGTTTGAAAGACTTAACGCCATTCCTGGTTTGAGTTGTCCTAAACCAGACGGTGCCTTTTACCTATTCCCTGATATCAGCAAAACCGATTTAAAATCTCTGGAATTTTGCAACGCTTTGTTGGAAGCACATCAAGTTGCAGTTATTCCCGGAGTAGCTTTCGGTGCTGATAACAACATTCGCCTTTCCTACGCTACTGATATGGCGACCATTGAAAAGGGAATGGATAGGTTAGACAAATTTGTACGTTCTCGAATTTAGGGACTGGGGACTGGGGATTGGGGCAGATGGGGCAGATGGGGCAGATGGGGCAGAATAAATTTACCTTCTGTCACCAATCACCAATCACCTATAACCTTCTCCAATTAATTTCTCCAGGGGTAAAAGGGAAAAGCTTACAGGTTAAAGGTTACAGGGAAGAAGAGGAGTAGAGGAGAAAATAAGTAATTATGAATTACGAATTATTTCAATCCCATGTCTTGTAACCCTTGACGGAGACGTTGTGCTTCCTGGGGATTATTTTGTTCATGGAGTGCAATCGCATATTCAAACGCTGCTAAACTAGTTTCCACATCACCCACTTTCAGTAGCACTACTCCCAAATTTTGATAAGCTTCTGCATAATAAGGATTTAATTGGATAGCCTTGTCATAACAATCAATGGCTTCAACCAACGAACCCATAGCTTTACAGACCATCCCCAAATTATAATAACCAGTCACAAAACTAGGATCAATTTTGATAGCCGTTTCATAAGCATTTTTTGCCCCTATAAAATCAGCTGATGCCTTTAACAAATTACCTAAATTATTATATCCTCCCAACTTTAAAAGAGGATAAATCGGTAACTTTACAGCAGCTTGATAATGGGAAATTGCCTGGTCTACATTTTGAAAATTTGTATGAGCAATTCCTAAATGATAATGTAATTCATACAAAATATCATAATTAGTTTCCTTAATATCTTGACCAAGAGAACTTCCAACTTTTCTTGATTGAGAATTTTGAAACCCCCTTAAACCGATTTTATCTTTGTGAACCCGATTATTTGACTGGTTTAATTGATTACCAATCATCTGACTTAATCCCTGATTTAATAATTCTATTCCCTGATTAATTTTCCCCATTTCCACATATAAAGCACCCAACTTACTGCAAATATAAGCATCATAAGGATTTGCAGCAAAAAATTCCTCCATTGCAACTGCGGCTTTAGCATATTTATGCAGCTGATTAATTGTAGCTTTTTGATATCCAGCATGAAGAATAGCTACCTCTGGTAAATAGCCAATTTGCCAATAAGTCTCTTTAGTTAAAATTGCTGCAATACTATCATCAACCAACGCATGATATGGACGATCAAATTTAATCTTGGGATGGTTGCGAAATAGTCGAGAAACCAGAGAATACGGTGATTGAGTCGCACCAATTTCCTGACGGACGAGATTGATTAATAAATAATCTTGGATATTAATTGCTTCTTGCAAATAGGGCGCTATTTCTGGTGTTAGACTTTCATCAGCATCTAACACTAAAATCCAGTCTCCCGTAACATATTTTAAAGCTTCATTACGAGCCGTACTAAAATTATTACACCATTCGAAATAATGCACTTTAGCGCCGAATTGTTCAGCGATTTGGATTGTTTGATCACTGGAACCTGTATCGAGGACTACAATTTCATCTACCACATCTTCCACACTTTGCAAGCATTTTGGTAGGTTGGTTTCCTCGTTTTTGACAATCATGCACAGACTGAGTTTCATAAATTCATCATTTTTTATAGTGATAACTTATGTGCACTGAGAAAAACAAGCTATAGTCGTGGTATAGCAAGGGCGTTGACAGGTTATCCAGCGGCTATTGAGGATTTTGAGGCTTATATTAAGTGGGCTAGTGATGAAGATACCAAAGCACAACGACAAGGCTGGGTAACGGAATTGGAAGCCGGGAAAAATACGTTTACTGATGAGGTGTTGAAGAAATTACAGCAGAATGGACAGGATGATGGGGAACAAATCCCCAATTACCAATCACCATATTAAAGAGCAGCTTCTTGATAAATTATTTCTTGAAACTGAATCATATCTTTCTGTGGATCAGCAAGGCTCACTTTCACTAATAATTGTTCTCCTAAATTGACCGTCCTTCTAAAGGCCATTGGCAATTGTAAACCTAAATCTTCTAACAGAATTAATGCTAAATTGCTATCTTCTCGTAACCACATCAAAACTGTGATTTGCCATATCTGTTCAGGATGACGACGCAAATATTCTAGAGCATAATATCTGTTAGTTTGTCGTTCCACCATTGTCACTTCTTGGGTGGTAGTGGTGACGGTCATCATCACTTCTTTGAGTTGTTCGGCTGAGAAGGGCAAATCTTCACCCCGCAGGTGTGCCTTGAGTTGGAAGTGGGTTAATAGGTCGCTGTAACGACGAATTGGTGAAGTTGCTTGGGTGTAGGTATCTAGTCCCAAACCAGCATGACGCACAGGAGTAATACTCATTTCGCTCTTGGGCATACACCGACGCATGGCACAAGCACGAACAAAGCCTGCGGGAAGTAGGAGTAATTCTTCCTCTGGTGGTAGTTCTGGTTGGGGTTGACCACGGAAGGGTAGGGGAATGTTATGGGTTTGACCGTAACGTGCGGCTACTTCTCCCGCAAGAATCATCATTTCGGCGACTAATTGCCGGGAGGAGGAATCATCTAAAATATCTATGCTGACATCATCGCCTTTGACTTTAATCATTGCCTCTGGCATATTGATGCTGATGGCTCCTTGGTTATATCGCCAGGTTTTGCGCTTTTTTGCCCAATTTGCGATCGCAGCAATTTCTGGTTCTGCTTCTACCCCTAATTCCAGCATCTCATCTACATCTTCATAGGTGAGACGATAGGTAGGCTTCATCAAGCTGGGATGAATACAGTAATCTTCTACAGCCCCAGTTTCGTCCAAAACTATGCCGAAGCTGAGGGCGTAACAAATTTTCCCCTGTACCAAACTCATCGGACCAGTTGCTAGTACCTCCGGGAACATGGGAATCATCCCCGTCGGTAAATAAACAGTGCTTCCCCGCTTTCTGGCTTCTAAATCTAATTCATCTTCTGGCATTAACCACCGCGTAGGGTCAGCAATATGCACCCATAGCCGTTCCTGTCTATCTGGTAATACTTCCCAACTTAGACCATCATCTATTTCCGTGGTACTTTCATCATCAATTGTGTATACCTTGAGATGAGTTAGATCCAGTCGATTTGCATCTAAGTCAGTTGGCAGAAAATCCAAGCGTTGTTGCGCCACTTCTAATACCTTGTTGGGAAACTGGACGGGAATTGAAGAACGACGCAGGAACAGGTTCTCATGCGGACCCCACCAACCCAAGTCGATCAACAGTTGAAAGGCTGCTGGAGGTGTACCAGAACGTCCCAGTATATTCATCGTTTCTAAGACTGGGGCTGGAGGTGGGTAAGCGCGGGCTGAAGAATCGGAGTTTACCCCCGTCCGGACAATATCTGCCACTAAGGACGCATACTTTTCTAATGCTTCCAAACGCTGACGGTCTTGCCGTTGCCATTCTACTGCTTCACCCTTGAGTGCCTGTTCTACACGCGCTAAAAATTCCTGCTGTCCCTTGGCTTTTTGCGCTTCTACTTCTATTTGATGCTTACGTTCTGCTACTTGTGCTACGCTGCGGGGTTCATAAGCTTCACCTTTTTGCTTGAAATAGAGTTTGTCTTCTGATAACAAGTAATGAGCAGCGTAACAGTATGGCGGTTCAGATTCTGAAAACAGCAAATTAGCCATTTGGACATGGGTGACTGTTTCTCCATTTTCCACCAATAATTCCCAAGCCACTTCTAAGCTAGATGGATCTAGGTACGGTTTGACTTGTTCTAAAAATTGGGCAATATCTGAGGGCTTGTAAGTTTCCCCGTTTACTGTATAGGTTAGTTGTCGAGGCGCGAGGCTGTGGGATTGACCTCGTTCATCTACTACAAACCAACGGGTCTTTCCGTCTGGACGATCTACCACTCCCAGACGGCGATCGCCTTGAACCCTAAATTCAACTAGCGTCCCCTTCTCCACAACTCTCGCACTTCTTTAGTAATTTTAGATTTTAGATTTTGGATTGAATGACTAGTAACTTAAGTTACCTATGGTTGGTTTGGTTTAGTTTGGTAATTGGTGAAGAGATAAAGTTCTTACCTGTTCCCTATTACCTATTCTCTGTTCCCTATCACCCAACTCCTTGGATTTGAAATCTGGAATGTTATTATACACTCCCTTAACCTGAATCGAATTTTAGATTTTGGACTGAAAGTAAACGTTTAATTATAATGGAAACGTTACTTATTTGGATCATTATCTCCAATACAAAATCCAAAATCCAAAATTTTCTTAGCCTTCTGCGTTGATGAATGGCAACAATGCCAAAATCCGGGCGCGTTTAATTGCTAATGTTAATTCACGCTGTTGCTGAGATGTCAACCCCGTAATCCGCCTGGGCAATATTTTACCACGCTCAGTGATAAATTTACGCAATAAATCAACATCTTTATAATCTATTGGTTCTCCTGGCTTAATTGGCGACAGGCGACGACGGTAATAGCTCATCTTTACTTGATTTCCTTGTGAACAGTGTGTTTATTACAGTGGGTACAGAACTTTTTCAGTTCTAAGCGGCCAGTGGTGTTCCGACGGTTCTTGGTGCTGGTATACCGAGAAACGCCTGGAGAACGCTTGTCTGGGTTAGTACGACACTCGGTGCATTCTAGTGTCACTATTATGCGGGCACCTTTACTCTTAGCCATAATCTTACAAACAGTAAAGCCGGGAGAGATTTAACACAAATGACTATCTTCTCACATTTCGCTGCACTTTTCCAACTAATCGCTTAAATTTTAAATCCAGCGAATAGCCGCGCCGTGACGAAACAATTGACGAAACGATTATAGTTTTAGCATAGCGGTCATGGAAAGGCTGTCCCATCTGAGTAGTCGCATCTGAGTATCTGACAAGGCTACACCACAGTCAATCTCTGGGGGAAGCACTAGCAGTATAGCAGTGGGATTGGCTATTATGTTCCTCAAAAAAATTGAGCCTAAGAAGCAACGAAAGCAAATAATCCCCTCACGCTGCAATAATACCTGAAGTACAGGTATTCTGCTGACTATTTGCCCATGGTCAACTTCTAGAACTTTTAAATTAAACGCCCATCTTCGTAAACTCTGTCCCTGATTGTTATAGACGATTAAAACCCGCAAAACCATCCAAGTGAGAATAAAAACAAAGATTTGGGCAAATTGAATACCTAGATCATTGCTTCCCAACAGAGAACTGACCAACCATGCACCAAGAAAACCTATTACCAGTGCCATGCCTAGACGGGTAATTTCTGCCTTGGGATAGTGTTTTTGGGGTGTTTTAACTATGGTCATGTAGAATAAGTATTTATGTATAGGTGTATGAAAAGAATTGTTGCCGGTGTCTTTAATATTAAAGCGATATAGTAGAGTTCAGGACTTAGTTAAAGAAGAAGCACAAAATAGTACAAATTAGTGATCGCATCTTATAGGAAAATAGGCTGAAATGAAGACAGGTAGGACTTATGTGTACACCTTAGCCTTCAGGCAAGGGATGAAAGCCGCAAATCACATCATAGGATTAGGTTTAAACGGTGACAAAATTAATGATTAATTCCCAAAGTTCCGATTAAACCAGTGACGTCATCTGACCATCCTATAAGAAACTTAATTGTGACACTTGCGTAAGACCTATAGAAGTTGCACAACACTAGATTAAAATATCCAAAACTATCATCAATTATTAAATATGCTGTCAGTCAGAGATGCAGAAGCTACTATTTTAAATGCTATACAACCGCTGGATAACCAGCAGGATATAGAATTTGTCGATTTGTTGATGGCAAATAATCGTATTTTAGCCACTCCTGTTACCAGTTCCTTCGATTTTCCCCATTGGGATAATTCGGCAATGGATGGTTATGCTGTGCGTTATGCAGATGTGGAGCAAGCAAGGGCTGATAAACCCATTATTTTGACAGTTTTGGAAGAAATTCCTGCCGGATATCAACCCCAAGTGACTATTAAACCAGGAGAAGCGGCGCGGATTGTTACAGGTGCGGTGATGCCAACAGGTGCGGATACTGTTATTATGCAGGAAAGGACTCACCAGGAAGAAAACCGCGTTTTTATCTTTGCTGCACCTCAACCAGAAGAGTTTGTTAGACGCAAGGGTGATTTTTACCAAGCTGGAAAGGAACTTTTACCCGCAGGTATTAGTTTAACTGCTTCTGAAATTGCGGTTTTAGCTGCGGCAGGACGTGAGCAAGTCTGTGTTTTCCGTCGTCCCCGTGTGGCGATTTTTTCCAGTGGTAATGAGTTGGTGATGCCGGAAGAAATGCTCAAACCTGGCCAAATTGTTGATTCTAATCAGTATGCTTTGGCTACTTTGGTAAGGGAACTGGGTGCGGAAGTGTTACTGTTGGGAATTGTTAAGGATGATCCTACGACTTTAAAAGAAATTATAGATTATGCACTCGCCAACGCTGATATAGTTCTTTCTACTGGTGGTATATCTGTGAGCGATTATGACTACATAGATAAGATTTTAGTGTCTCTGGGGGCAAAAGTTCACTTTAGCTCTGTGCAAATGCGTCCGGGAAAACCTCTGACTTTTGCAACTTTCCCCAATTCATTATACTTTGGTTTACCTGGAAATCCTGTTTCTCCTTTAGTTACTTGCTGGCGGTTTGTACAACCAACAATTAAAAAACTGGCGGGACTTTCTAAAGGTTGGGAAGGGAAATTTTTGAAAGTGCGATCGCATTCAGAATTACAGTCAAATGGTAAGATGGAAACTTATATTTGGGGTAAGTTACATTTGGTAAATGGTGTTTATCAATTTCACAAAGCCGAGGGTAATTATAGTTCGGGTAATTTAATTAATTTATCGCAAACAAGTGCTTTGGCTGTGTTACCTGTGGGTAAAACTTTGGTTTGTCCTGGTGAGGAAGTTTTCGTTTTGCACCTATAGCTGGTGATTGGTGATTGGTGATAGAAGTTGTTTAATTTATCTATAAATCGTTCCTAATTTATTCCCAAACATAAGAAGTGTTGTTCTTCTGTTAGTAAACCCAAAGAACTTTCCAGAACTTGAGTGATAAGCCCTCGTTTGATGAAAGCTTTCATTATTAATGATGACGCAAAGTATACATAGATTACTCTTTTTGCCTTTGCGTCTAATTCTAGAATATCCTAAACTACCGCTTCTACTTTTTCCTTTTCTGGAATATAAGGTTTTTCTGCACCTTGGGCTAAATAAGCGGCTAATTGACTTTCAATTTCATCCCGCACAATTTGCCGATATTCCATAAAATGTTCGATGTGGGCGCAAGTAGAAACGTACTGTTCAATTACTTTGGGGTTATGCTTGAGAATGCTAAAGAAGTGGTGCCAGAATTTCCAGCGGGTTTCCCGTTTAAGACCTTGTCTCCAAATTACAATTAGGAGTGCTTTGATAACTACCCATTCTGGCGTTTTAGCTGGTGCTGTCCATTCAGGAGAACCTAACATTAAGAAACAGCGATAGGTGCGATCTAAATATGCCACTGGGTCATATAAAGCACAGAAAGCTTCCACGTATTCCCTAGCAAGTTCTTCTAGGGGACGGGTGGGAATAAAATTCATCAATGTCGTTTGATTAATGTTTCCGTCTTTATCTTCCCGCAGTCTGCCTTCCTTTTTTAGCCGATGCCACAATGCAGTGTTGGGTAATGCTTGTAACATAGCAAAGGTGGTAGAAGGGATGGCTGCTTGTTCTGCAAATCTGACGATGCGATCGCCTGCACCTGCTTTTTCACCATCAAAACCAATAATAAACCCAGCCATTGGCCGCAGTCCAGCTTTAATGATAGTTTCTACAGACTCAGTTAAAGAACTGCGAGTATTTTGGAATTTCTTAGTTAGTTGTAAACTATCTTCATCTGGTGTTTCAATACCCAAAAATACTGCTTTAAATCCGCAATCAACCATCAACTCCATCATCTCTCCATCTTGTGCCAAGTCAATGGAAGCTTCTGTGTCAAAATTGAAGGGATATTGATGTTCAGCCATCCAAACTTTTAACTCTTTCAGCAACAATTTCACATTGCGTTTGTTGCCAATAAAGTTATCATCTACCATGAATACACCACGTCTCCAACCCAACTCATACAGATAATCTAATTCTGCTAACAGTTGTGCGGGTGTTTTGGTTCTGGGTTTACGTCCATATAATACAATGATGTCGCAAAATTCGCACTGGAAGGGACAACCACGGGAAAACTGCACCGACATCATATCATAGGCATCAAATTCTAATAAATCAAAGCGGGGAATGGGTGTACCTGTGACATCAGGTCTTTCTGTAGCGCGGAAAACTCCAGATGTTTCACCTTTTTGTACAGCTTCCACAAACATGGGTAAAGTGATTTCTCCTTCATTCAAGATTAGGAAATCTGCCCCTGCTGCTTCTACTTCATGGGGTGTAGATGTGGGATAGGGTCCACCCAAAGCCACCAACTTACCACGTCTTTTTGCTTCCCGAATTTGATCTAGTAAGTCTTGTTTTTGGACAATCATAGCCGAGAATATGACTATATCTGCCCATGCCCATTCTTCTTCGGTGGCAGCCCGGATATTACGATCTACAAGTTTAAATTCCCACTCTTGGGGCAAAATTGCTGCTACTGTGACTAAACCCAATGGTGGTAACAAAACCTTTCTGTCTACCAGTGCTAGGATTTTTTCATAGGACCAAAAGGTTTTGGGAAATATTGGATAAACTAGCAAAACACGCATAGTATCACCCCTCACAATTTATTTGTGATCTAACTGTAACCAAAATTAAGACTAATTGACTTTTTTCTATATTAGTCTGCTGTATGTGAGAATTGGGAAAGAATCTTTCTAGTTAAGGAGTCCTACAGTGCTTGCTCAATTAGATCGTATTACTGTTAATCCTAACGTTTCCCTGGGACAACTAACCATCCGGAGAATGCGTATTACTGTGGGCTTTGTGCTAAAATTACTGGCTAGTAACCTTTCCGTTCAGGAAGTTTTAGAAGCTTATCCAGAATTAGAGGATGAAGATATCCGACAGGCTCTCAACTATGCCGCTTGGACAGTTTCTGACAAAATTGTAGGTATTCCTTCAGCATGAATAACCTTCGCTTTATTGCTGATGTACATATTTCCCCTCTAACAGTTGCAGCATTAATATTGAAGGAATATGACATTTTGCGCTGTACAGATTTACTCCCTAATACAGCCGCTGATGTAGATATTTTGTAACTCATTTTTCTAAGTATCACTCTTATAATCGTAATGATCCTTTTTTTTATTTAGTAGATAGTCAGACGAAAACTGTAATTATCAATTACTTGAAGCTGTACCATAAGTATGGTGATAATACTATTTCAATGGAGGAATTTACCCCATATGTTTCAAAAGTTTAAAAAAAATTGTGAGTAATACTGAATACTATCTCCAAAAGATTGAAAAGTATGCCAGCCCGTAACTAATACAGAGTGATCGCAGCGATCGCTCTTTCTGTAGATTTACATTCTTAGGACTTACGCAAAATCTCTCTGAAGTTCTCTTTCTTTCATTTCCTGTCCCTTCGGGACGCTAAGCGTTAGCGGAGCTTATCGCTTTAGCGAAAGCTCCTTTGTGCTTCATTCTTTCTTAACTTCTGCCTTTTTTAGTTACATGAGAGGGATACCTGGGAAGAGCGAAGCGATCACACATAGCAAAAATCATTCTTGTTGTTTTAGCCAAACTTCCAAATCTGCTATCGTTGCTAAATTAAATAAAACATCTCTCAATAATTATAATTATTGCACAGGTAATACCTTAACTCGTTCCATTAGTGATAAATTAACTTCACCAAAGCGATAAGTTATAAAAGCGATAAGTTATAAAACTGGTAATCCGTTTTATAACTTCTTATTTTTTACCTTCTTGTAAAATATCCTGATAAATTACTGACTCTTGCATAATATCCTCCCGTAAAAATTGGCTAATAATGAGTAACATGAAGTTCGTGTACTTGCTACAGGTCGGTGACCGTTGCTGGGAACTTCTATGCTGGAGTTTTGTGAGCTTGTTGTGTAATTTACAGAGGGTGGATTGGTGACAATCGACAAGTTATAGCAGTCACCATAATGATTAGGAGGTTGAACATAAGCTGATTTAAAATTTTTTAATTCACCTTGAAATAGCTATTTCTATAATATTCATTTCCCACCTTTAATACCACTAGTTTTTAAAACATCACTCATCGTTGCACAGTAATTAGGTAAATTGAAACTGCTGGGATTAATAGCGTTAGCATAGCTAAAATGACGATAGTTCATACAGAATCTATCCCAAGCTGCCATTTGAATGCGAAGTAAAGCAATAATCAAATTTGCCAAACCTGAAAATAGAGGAATGCGAAAGTAAATCTTTTTATTTAAATAGGCGCAAAGTTCTTCTATAGCTTGATTAGCAGTTAACACAGATTGACCCAAAACAAATCGGCGTGGATCTCCTGGTTGTGGTGGATAATCAATTAAATATTGAACGACTGTAGCAATATCTTTGCCATGAATAAAGTGAAAACTGCCATCTGCTTGTAAAAAACGAATGATATTAATATAGTTACTAACTTCGGGAATACCTGATGTGAGATGAGAATAAGGTTTTGTTTCATCACCACCTAAAACTAGGGTGGGAAAAACTGTAGTGATTTTGGGAAAAATAGCTAATTTTTGGATTTTATGTAAACAATCATATTTAGAACGGATATAATCTGTACCTATTTCTCCTGCTTCTTTGAGTGCTTGATTGTCGTGATTTAAGACACTGGCTGTTGAAAAATAAATTACCTGTTGACATTTCTCAGGATTTAGCAGGTTCATTAATTCTAGAGTCTTGGAGACATTGATATCAAAAATGCCCTCACCCCCCCAGGAAGTAGCTGTTAGAACAGCAATATCAATGGTTTTGAGTAAATTAGAGAAATTAGTAATTTCTTGCATATCACCCTGTAAGATGGTGACTCCTGGACGGGCTGTAGTATCAACTTGTAGTTTCTTTGGGTTTCTCACCAATAAATAAAGTTCGTGATTGGTGTTTTGAATTAAGGCCTCGCTGATATAGTGACCGATACAGCCACTTGCACCCGTGATTAAAATCCGTTTTTTGGTCATGAATTTGGAAGTTTTGGGTAGAGGAAGAGGTATTTTAAACTCAATATTAATCGAATTGAAGGCAATTAAAGGCTTTATAATTTAAAATTTTTAGAAAAAATACAACGTATGTACTCATATATATAATTGGTTAATTTATTCACCTGCTTTTAACTTTAATAAAGCTTTGGCTTTTGCTACCCGTACTAAATGTTCTAAATACTGGTATGATTCTCAAATCATCTCTTCAGTTGATTATAGGCAACTACTCTCAACTTTAGAAAATTTCCCTATAAAAATCAGGTGGGCAGAAAGCCCACCTAACTGACTAAACCAACGCATTCAGATTTTTTGCGGTTTCAAAGAAGAACGCGACATTTTCTTCTGGTGTTTCTGGAAGTACACCATGTCCGAGATTGAGGATGTGTCCCCAATTGCCTGCTTTGCGAACGGTATCCAAAACGCGATCGCGGATAAATTCCTCACAACCAAATAACACACCTGGATCAAGATTACCCTGTACTTTCACGTACTTACCTAATCTAGATCTGGCATCTGCCATATCTACGGACCAGTCTACAGTAATTATATCTGCACCAGAAGCTGGCATTCTTTCCAAAAGCCCTGCACTACCTGTCACCAACAAAATTAATGGTGTGTCAGGATGAGTTTTTTTGACTTTCTGGAACACCATTTTTTGATAAGGTAAAGCAAAGGTGTCATAATCTTGGGGGCTTAATTGTCCTGCCCATGAATCGAACATTTGCACTACTTGAGCGCCGCAGTCAATTTGATAGCGCACATAATCAGCAATGGAGTCAGCTAATTTTGTTAATAGCTGATGCAGAATAGTCGGGTCTGAGAAGGCCATGTTTTTGATGATGGAATAGGTTTTAGAACCTTTACCTTCCACCGCATAAGCTGCTAATGTCCAAGGTGCGCCGACAAAGCCTAACACCGTTGATTGATTGCCCACTTCCTTACGCAAGGATTCCAAAATCGTTTTAATAAACGGTAGGGCTTTTTCTGGATCTAGGGGATGCAGTTTTTGAATTTGTGCTTGAGTGCGTATGGGCGAATAAATAATCGGTCCCTTCCCTTCCGCAATATCCATGTCAATCCCTATTCCTGGTAAGAGGGTGACAATATCGGAAAACAAAATCACTCCGTCGGGTTGGAAAGCTCTCCAGGGTTGGAGGGAAACTTCAATCGCTACTTCTGGAATTTCTGAGCGATCGCGGAATGAAGGATATTTTTCCCGCAAATCCCGATATGCTTTCATATATCGTCCCGCTTGTCGCATCATCCAGACAGGGGGACGATCTACTACTTCACCACGTGCAGCCCGAAGAAGGAGAGGAGCCGTTGAGGAAACACCCATTTAACACTTCATCCTAAGTCACTTTTATATGTCACTGTTTAGCTTATCATCCTCAGATTCCCCTTTATCAACACATCTCAAAAGCTCTTAGAATTGCTTTACTTAACTTAATAAAAAGTTAAAAAATGAGGAGTCAGGAGTCAGAATGTTTGTTATTTTTCACTACAAATCACTTCTAAACGTTTTTGTGCCTGTTCTAAAGCTGCTTTTGCCGAAGATTTACCTAATAATGTAGTTTCAACAGATCTACCCAAACTATCAGCAATCCGATTATAGCCAGCTACAGAAGGTACAGAATGTGATACAGGTAACTGTTCAAAAAATACTTTGAGTAATGGGTTTTTGTTAATATATTGCTGATAAGTTTGACTACGAGCAGTAGAAAAAGTAACTGGTAAAAAACCCGTTTTGATAGTCTATTCTGTTTGGAATTCTTCACTTAAGACATACTCTAAAAATGTGAGTGCGGCTTTTTCTCTTTCTGGTGAAGTTTTCATCACAAACAAACTAGCAGTACCTGTGACTGTTGCGGGTATTACCCCAGCTGGTACAGGAAACACTTGATGATCAACTGGAGATTTTATGATTAATGTCCAATGCCCAGTAATCTGCATTGCCACACGACCTTCAAGAAAGGCATCCTCTTCGTAACCTCGTTCTGGAGCAGAAAGCAAAACTGAGCCATCTTTAATTAGGTCTTGCCAAAATTGTAAAGCAGTGATCGCACCCGGATTAGTTAAACTTGGGTAATGATTCAGTGATAATTTCTCTTTAGGCAGTAAACAAAAACGGCAACCAACTAAAAACTGTGCATCCTCCTTTACCTAAAGGTAGTAATATTCCATACTGTTCCGATCGATGATCTCCATTTTTGTCAATAGTCAATTTTTTTGCTACTGCTCTCAATTCTTACCAAGTCTTTGGTGGTTCCGTAATTCCTGCTGCTTGGAAAAGCTTAGGTCGATAAAAAATACCAATATTACTGGTTTGCATGGGAACAGACCAAATCTGACTATTTATCTCCATCCCTGCTAATAAATTGGGTCTAATATCTGACTCGACTCCCAAGTTTTTTAAGCAATCGTCTAAAGGTTTAATTGCTCCCAATTCTACAAACTGTCCAGTACATTCTGGGTAAAAAAATAAAATGTCTGGTGACGCATTACTAACAAATGCTGTTAATATCTTTGGTAATTTTGGTAATTGAGGATCTGGTTGAAATATAGGTTCAACTTTAATATTCTGATAAGTTTGATTAAATTTATTTACCAGCGTTTGGAAGAAATCTATATTTTCAGGAGGATTGACTGAATGCTAGAGTGATAAATGAAGACCCCTTTGTCTTTTGGTTTTATGTGCTGACAACTAAATAAAAATAGCAGACAAAAGACCAGAATAATTCCTAAACGAGAAATTCGTTTCATCCTTTAGAAAATTTGATTGCCAAAATTGATGATTTTGCATGAGGAAAAATTATTATTCATCTATAATTAGGAGAGGAGAGAAGAATAATCAAGTTCATTTATACACTTTTTCACCAAACACCTCAAACACCTCCTGGAGCAACATTTCTAAGCTATTGGCACAGCTATACTCACTAAAAAGTGCTTCTATTTGCTCAGAACGGTCTATTATTTCTTTAGGTGTTTCTACATGAGTAATAATTGCTTGTGCTAAAGCAGCAACATCACTTGTTGGTACTAAGGTTCCACATTGGAGCACTTCAGAAATCTCACGGGGACCAACAGGACAATCAGAGGAAATAAACGTTACCCCACTAGCTACAGCTTCTACAAGCACCATACCAAATCCTTCATAATGAGAAGCAAGTATAACTGCTCTAGATAATGAAAAGTAAGCTCTAGGATTAGTAACAGTACCTGCAAATAAAACAAGATTACTAATTTCCAAAGAAGTCGCTAATTCTTGGATTTGTGTTTCTAAACCACCATCTCCTAGTAAAATTAACCGGATGTTGGAGTGATATTGACTAGCTTGAGCAAATGCTTTGAGTAATGTTGGATGGTCTTTTTGATGATGAAATCTGGCAGCAGATACAAAGGTAATTAAATCAGGGCTTTTGAACCACGATTCCGCTGTAGCATTTAACGGCTGATGATTTGGATCAGGTATTGCTGGATTATAACATATTGCCATGCGACGAGTATTTAAGCCCAGATGTAAGAATCTTTCATATAGACTTTTACAAACAAATACTAATCCACTAGCTTGCTGAAGACTACGTACACTAATCCAATTATCAATAACTATAAATAAATTCTGTAATAGTTTTATCAGTGAGTATAACCTGCTTTTGCTTTCAGCAGGTAGTTCAGAAATAACATCAGTATGAATATAACTGATAGAGGGAACTGAAAAACTGCCAGGAATAAGTTGAGAAATATAAAAAAGTTTAGTGATAAATACCGTATGGCAAACAACAATATCTGGTTTTAGATCAGAAATTACTTTCCTTAATTGGATAGCTATCCATAGTTGGTGTATCGCTCCACCAATATAAAATAAACTACCTGCAACTTTCATGATTATTAGTTTTTCAGCAGCTTGAAAGGCTACTATCCATTGAGGATCTAAATTAGTAAGTACTACGCTAGAGACTTTGTACCCAGCTTTAGATTGGGAATAAATTAGGGAATCCGCAGTCCTTGGTGCTCCACCAATATTACTCAAAACTAGATGACAAATATGCTGTTTTGATTTTATCATTGGCTCTATCATTTCAGCTTAATTGAAGAACTTCAAACAAGTAAATTAGGACATCTCTGAAAAAGTTTTAGTAATACTATTTACTCCTCTCGTATAATTATACGTTTCTGGTTTGCTTATTTTGGCAGTGCTAAATATCTTTTCGGCTCTTGCCCAAAATTCTGCATCTTCAGCGTAGGAAATATGTTTAAATCCCCCTAATTCAAAAAATACTTTTCTTTTGCCAAAAAATGTCGGACCTAAAACACAATCTCGCAGATTAATTAATTTACCTGGTTGATGACAATCAGCAAGAAAAATTTCTTCTCCACAATAAAAACCCCCTTCGATCAAATCAATTTCTGGATTGGCTATCATGTATTCAATGCGCGATTCTAAATGGTTGGGTTTATATGAATCGTCGCTGTCGAGTAAGGTAATATATTTACCAAATGATGCTTGAATTCCAGCATTTTTGGCATAACATTGTTTTTTATTTTGATGTTTTAAATAACGAATATTGTTGAATTCTTGTAGATAAGGATTGACAATTTCAAAGGTATGGTCTTGGCTACCATCATCAGCTATAATTAATTCCCAATCTGGGAAGGTTTGATTGATAACACTGTTAATAGTTTTATCTAAATATGTTGCTCTATTGTAGGTACATACAACTACTGATATTTCAGGAACTGGGTCGAAGTTGATAGGATTCATAGGAGATTAAGGTTTGGTTGGCAAATGTAGGTAAGTAAATTTCGGTGATAGATTAGGCTCATACATAAGATCATTTATAAACTAACATTAGTATCATACCAAGGTTCTTTGATGTTCAGACTTTCTAAGAGAATTTTGCCGATAGCAAAATGGTAAATTATTCCGTTGACTCCGAATATTTTGTAGTTCGTAAAGATGCCTTTATATACCTTGACGACCTCACTTTCTGATGGCCAATCACCTCCTGTTTCTTCTCCAAAAGGTCCACTAGCACCACATTCGAATTGATATGGAATGAATATATTTGCCTTTTCTTGCTGCTGAGGGACAAACTTCTTGAGTTACTTTTGCTTGATTAACGGCTTTAAATTTTTGATAACCAAGTTTTTTTAAAAACTCCAGTTCCTCAAGCAAAGCATTCCAAGAAGCTTTGGTGGATTCTATGGATATAAACTGTGGTTTAGCATCAACTCGCTGTAAGAAGCTTATAGGTGGTGGTTCTGATCCTTCAATATCTACTTTAAGATAATAAGGAATGCCAAATTCCTCCAAGATGCTTTCAAATCTGCGTCCTGTGACAGTCATCTCCAGCGAACAACTACGAAAAGAGTGATCGCTTTCTTTGACTCTATCTGCTGAAATTGTACCCCAAAAACTTCTATCTAAGTTAGCGTAAAAGGTGATAGGTTCATCTTTCGATGAAACAGCAATATTTAAAAGAGTAAGTTGTCCGCTTTCTATATATGAATTTAGTAGTCTCTTTATGGATTCATAAATATCAGGATGAGGTTCAATGCCAACAACTCTAAAGCCTTTCTTTAAATAAAATGTTGTATCCTGTCCGGTATGAACACCAACATCAATGATTAAGTTTCTATCCATAAATTATTTTCCCCTCGAATAAAATAAATACAATGATTAATCTATCCCGGTTTCTAGGATTCTTACACTATCAATGATATCAGGATACAGGCTGATTTCATTTGGCTGAACCGCAAATATTAGAAGCTTTTTTCAAAACTTTTCAGAGTAAGTTTTTAGAAATTTTTCACCCTTACTATACCACGGCTGGTTGTTATCGTAAGAGGGTTTGAAGGAAATTTTTCAAGAGTATGGTGGAATTTCCAATATCCCCTGATTTGCATCCAAAGTGGCCATTACTCCTACAGGTAAAGCCGCATTGGGGCTATCATGACCAAAGGGTAAATCTGAAACTATGGGAATATTTAAGTCTGATAATCTATCTTGCAAAACTTCCTCTATACTCAAACTAGGTATATGAGGTGGTGTGTCACACTTGGTAAACCCTCCCAAAGCAATACCGCAGACTTTAGATAAAACCCCACTTAAACGCCATTGAGTTAACATCCTATCAATCCGATAGGGTGGTTCTGTCACATCTTCCAGCGCCAATATTACACCATCAAGGTTAGGTAAAATCGGTGTACCCAAAAGATGGGTAGCAACTGTTAAATTTCCAGGAAGCAAAATTCCTGTAGCCACTCCACCACCCCAACTATTCCCCTTTAAAGGTGCGATCGCACGACCTTCTAAAATATTAAATAACCGCTTTATTGACCATTCTGGCTCATTGACTAGGGTAGTCATGACGGGACCATGTACACCCGAAATACCAGCGTTGTACAGACTCCACAACAGGGCTGTGATATCAGAAAAGCCTATCAACCATTTTGGATCTGCTGTGTTTTGCTGCCAAGTCCAATCTTCTAAAATGCGGGTACTCCCAAAACCACCTCTAGCGCAGATAATACCCCGACATTCCGGGTCATTCCATGCTGCTCCTAACTGTTGACGACGGTGGGCATCTGTACCAGCAAGATAACGATATCTATTTTCTATGTGATCGCTGATTTGGACACGGTAGCCGTGGGCTTTCCAAATTTCCAAACTTTGTTCAAAAGCCGCAAATTCCCGCAACGCACCACTAGGAGCAATAACGGGTAATAAATCACCTGGTTTTAGAGGTGGTGGTAAGATAGCAGATTTGAAATTGGACATTAATTGGTAATTGGGAATTTGTATTGATGATTGGTGATAAGATTATCATGTTTGTATTGTTCATCGTGAAATTATAGAACTGTGAATTTTTAAACAATTTTGGGAGTTTAATTTCCCCAAAACTAACAATAATCTTAATTACGAATTACGAATTATTAATTAGGGTTTTCTGTACTCGAATCAGTTATTTATCCGGTAAAGCTACGCATAAGGTTAATTTGATTTAAAGCATATTGGGCTGTTGCTTGAACTTCTGGATCTGGATATTCTAAGGCATAGCGTAAAATTTGACTCATCTGTGCCATCATGTCATAAATCCGCAATAAATCACGGATGGCATTTTTCCGTACTTGGGGATTATCATTTTGCATAGATATTGCCAAAGCACGGTTCATAGGTTTGAGGGTACGAGTACCAATTTCTGCCAATGCTGATAAAATCAAACCTTGTTGTTGTGAATCTGCATTAATCAGCAAATCTACCAAAGGTTGAACTGCACGTGAGTCACCTTGTTGAGCAATATTCCAAATAGCCTTGCGTTGTTGTGTCAAATCACCACTGTGTAAATCTGCCATTGATCGGTCAAACAAATTGAGTGTAGATACCACAGAAGTATGTTCGATTGGTAATAATTCTGTTGTATAAATTGGTGATGGAACAGAAGGAGCAGATTTGAGAAAAAATCTTGGTTTTTTTTGAGTAGATGGATTCAACGGGGGTTGTTCTGAATTTCCAGATTCTACATCTGGCTTACTATCAGCTAACCATTGTCCAATGTACAAAAATGCGCCCACACTTCCTAAAAATCCAAAACTTATTATTTTCCACGAATTATCATTTCTCGGCTGAGGTTGTATTTGAGTCTTTATTTTCTCCGTCACAGGAGGAGAAGTATTACATTTAATTTTCCCGGATAAAACTTCTTGGAGATGCTGTCTTGTAGACTCATCAGCAATACCATCGGCTTTCTTTAAACCTTGTTCTTGCTGAAATCGAGTTACGGCATTTTGGGTACTAGAACCATATTGTCCATCTATCAAATCATTGTAATAACCTAACCCTTTGAGTTGGACTTGAATTACTTCCACGTCTGCACCTCGAACACCTGGACTGAGAAGCATTAGTTGAATAGGCGCTGATTTAGGTATAGCAGTTATCGCTTGATTTGCATATAAAACCAGACACACACAAGACGATAATATCAGGAGGGAATTGGTAATTGCTAATCGGTAATTTCTGATTGATAATTGTTTTTCATCCCTCATTTTACCCATCTCCTGCTGATTAAGTTAACGTAAAACTTCTGGTTCGGATTTTATTACAGATAAAGTAACATTTGTAAATTTCTTTGCGCTAGATGCTTCTAAAACTGGTTGTTGTTGAGTATTTTTTTAACTGACAGTCGCTTTTTTATTTTGATCTGCTAAGTTTTCTCGTTGGTTAATTAAATAAATACTAATTAGAGTTAGGAAAACTCCCACCCATTGAATGGGACTGAGAACTTCTGAGAGAAAAAGATGACCAAATATCAATGCAAAAACAGGTGTGAGAAAGGTGAGAGAACTTAAGCTAGTTAGATTCCCACTGGAAGCAAAGTAGAAGAATAAACCATAAGCGATCGCACTACCAAATATAGTTGCATAACTTAAAGCCAACCAATCAGAGATCACCAAACCTTGCCACTGTTGCGATTCCACCACAGCAGAAATTCCCCACAACGGCAAACTGCCTAAAATTATATGCCACCCAGTCGCTGTAACCGGGTCAGCATACCTACACACATAGCGAATAAGCACAGTTCCCACAGCCATTGATAAAGCTGCCAGTAACATCAACCATTCACCACTCGCAAACAATTGTTGCCAGTTATCAGTTGTAATCTTTACCCCTGAGTCGAGAAGATCAAAAATCCATTCTTCCGGCAAGCCAATTAGACTAATACCTGTGACTCCCAATCCTAACCCTAACCATCCCCAAAGGCCAATATGTTCTTGAAACAGCCACAAGGAAAGTAAAGCTACTGCTAAAGGTTGGGAGTCAATCATCACAGAACCTAAACCCGCACTGGTTATAACCAAACCCTCTGCTAAAAAGCCTTGAAATAGCGTACCATCAACAAAAGCAAATATAGTAATCCATAGCCATGCTAACCATCCTTTAGGTTGGGGTCTACCCATAAATGCCCCAATGATTAGAATTAACACCCCCGCAGGTAGCAAACGTACTCCTGCCATGAATAGGGGTGTGGTATGGGGTATTACACCTTTCATAGCCACCATTGCCGTACCCCAGAGGAAAAAAGGGGCAATTAACAGCAAGGAAGCTACGGTAGATTTAGATCCTCTGAGTTGCAGTTGCATTAGTTAGCTGTAGTCTTTAGTGAATTAGGTGGAAACATTACTTTCCCTAATTTTACAGAAACATTGCTTTTTGTTTTCATGTAGCATCTTGGAAACCAATAATTCATAATTAAAGGTAGCTAAAATGACAAGGTAACAGTAAATAATGAATTACCAATTATCAGCCTAAACTGGATGACTAACTAGTACAGTAAAGCTCACGCCGTATTCATTTTGAATTTTGTTAGCGTAGCTCTTCTGAAAGAAGCATTTTGAATTCACGGCGGTACTAGCAGCTTGAGTGAATATGGAACTAAATTTTAACCCTTACTATATAACAAACTTGGGTTCTGCTTATTTGGGCAACAGCTTGGAATTAATGGCAGGTATTCCCGATGAAAGTATTGATTTAATTTGCACCTCTCCACCATTTGCATTGGTGCGTAAAAAAGAATATGGTAACGTTGATGCAGACCAATATCTTGAATGGTTTCAAGAATTTGCAGCACAATTCTACCGGATTCTTCAACCGACAGGTTCATTAGTTATTGATATTGGTGGTAGTTGGATTAAGGGAATGCCAGTTCGTTCTCTTTATCATTTTGAACTAGTTCTTGCTCTGTGCAGATCAAAAGAAAAAGGTGGATTAGGATTTTATTTAGCACAAGAACTTTATTGGTACAATCCAGCCAAACTTCCTACCCCTGCTGAATGGGTAACCATTCGCAGAGAACGAGTTAAAGATGCAGTCAATACAGTATGGTGGTTATCTAAAGGACCCCATCCTAAAGCTAATAATAGAAGAGTATTAAAGCCTTATAGTAAATCAATGAAAAATCTGCTCAAGAATGGTTATGAGCCTAAAATTAGACCATCAGGACATGATATTTCTAATAAATTTGGTAATGACAGAGGAGGTGCTATTCCTCCTAATATTATTGATGGATGTGAGAATAAAGAGCAAGAAGAAATTGGTAAACCAACCCTTCTACAAGAAGAAATATTGTTGGAAGATTTAATACAGCCTGTAAATGTAATTTCTGCTTCTAATACTGTTTCCAATGATTATTATCAAAAGCGTTGTAAACAAGAAGGCATAAGACCACATCCGGCCAGATTTCCGCAAGCATTACCAGAATTTGTAATTAACCTGTGTACAGAACCAGGGGATATAGTTTTAGATCCTTTTGCTGGTTCTAATATGACAGGTAGAATTGCAGAAACTTTACAAAGACGTTGGTTAGCTTTTGAGATTGATGAGGACTATATCAAAAGCTCAAAATTGCGATTTGAGTTTTGTGATATTAATGAATAATAGTATCCCTGACATCTGACATCAATTTATAATTTATTGACAAGATAAAAAAATAAATCGGGGATCTGGCGTTATAGGAATTCGAGCAACTTACCTAAGTAGCTAAACCTCCTTTCATCAGGCTGTTATGGGTTTTAATTACGTAATAATACTACTGTGTTGATCTGTACTAACAAATTAAATCTAAATTTAGATATTGAACATCCAATCTTGATTAACCAGGAGCATTGAAAATGCCGTTAGGACTGCCTGAATCCGTGGAAAACCCAGAAAATCGTTGTCCTGTAATTCTTCTACTTGATACTTCTGGTTCTATGTCAGATCAGTTTATCCAGGAGTTAAATAGAGGACTGGCAGCTATTAAGGAAGATGTATTAAAAGATGTTCAAGCTTCTTTGGGTGTAGAAGTTGCTATAGTCACCTTTGGCCCTGTGCGACTGATACAGGATTTTGTCACTATTGATAGTTTTTTTGCGAGAAACAAATAATCTAGATGATGATCAATATATTATTGATTGTCTTAATTCTGAACGACTAAATTCTCGTATTTATGATGATAAAACTTTGCTTTTGTATCTCTGGGAAAGAGAGTAAAATTCTATGATAGTTCTCACCTGTGCAATTACGGGGAAATAAATTACTCTTGTAGGTGAACCAATAGATAGTGGTGAAGCAAAAGTTTGGCGAACTAATCTAAATGGTTGTTTAGCTAAAGTATATCATTCACCAACATCTGAGCGTGTGCAGAAGTTAGCAGTAATGATATCGCATGCTCCCACAGATCCAAATTCTCACATTAATCATATTTCTTTTGCTTGGCCTACGTCAGTCCTCAAAGATATTAATGGTAATTGTGTGGGTTTTTTGATGCCAGAAGTGACAAATGCAAGACAACTGATTGACATTTATGATCCGCAACATTGTAATAAGTTAAGACTAGGGATTAACTCTGGCGACTTCTGCACGTAAGGGCGTTGAATATTGCTTCATTTATTGCTGCACTCCACGATTCCGGTTATGTGTTAGGTGATATTAAACCGCAAACTATCTTAGTTAGTAATCTGGCTTTACCCTCAATTATTGATACAGATTCTTTTCAGGTAAAAAATCCTCAGAATGGGAAAGTTCATCGTTGTTTGGTAGGTTCTGAGGGATATATACCACCAGAATTAATTGGTAAGAATATTTCCAGTATTGAACAAATGGAGGTACATGATAGATTTCGGTTAGCAGTAATTATCTATCAATTATTATTTGGTGGTAATAGTCCTTTTCAGGGTAAGTGGATAGGTGCTGGGGAAACTCCTGAAATTAATTAACTCATCCCTCAGGGTTTATGGTTATATAGTCCACATAGTTTGATTCAACCTTTAGATAGAACAATTCCTCTGGACATTTTGCATTCAGAGGTGAGAAAATATTGTCTTAAATGCTTTAATGATTAGTATAAAAACACGAATATGCATCCTACAGCTAAAGAATGGATACAGGTTTTAAAAGTTACTAGCCATGAGCTAAATGTCTGTGAAATGGTAGATAGTCATTATTATAGCCCAACTTATGGTATTGAGGGGGCAAGAAGTAACCTCAAAAGCTTCCTGTATAAGGGTTATAGCCTTTAGACCCTACTGATAAAATGTGCACTTATTGCGAATAGAACTGATGAGTTGTTCCATTAACAAGACCATTCTCTTCCTATCTTCAGGGTTTATGCTGATGTAGCTGCCTGATAACTGTACAATTAATTGTCAATAAGCACTGTTTCTCATCAGTTTTTTCAAGAGGTCTATCACGTAAAACCTTTGTCCTGTGATGGTTTCACCTTGCTTGTCGCCCCCTCAACTTATGGTAACTCTTATTGGTGTAATCGCTCTACAAAACTTAGTGTTGATATATTTGGGCTTGATAAACTAACAGAACACCTGCTGTTAATGCAAAAACAGTAGAAGGAATTCTCACTCTATTGACGGACATCCCAACTCGATGAATTGTATAGTATACAGTCCAAATAGTAATACTCTTGTTAGTGCAGGTCGTGACCAAGTTATCAAACTATGGAATACATCTACAGGAGGGTTAATAAAAATTCTCACTTGAGATTCTGATTGGGTTAATGCCCTAGCATACAGTCCAGATGGGACAATTCTGCCTAGTGGGAGTACTGATAACAGTATTAAACTTTGGCCGATACTATCATAAACAATTCTTCCATCACCATCTATTCCTGTATCAAAACCAGTTCGTTCCCATACATCTACTCCAAAATCAAAACCAGTTTCTTCCGGTGCATCTACTCCACTAAAAAACAATTTTTCAAGACTAATTCAGCAATAAATAAGCCAAATAATCAAATATCATCCACTGTTATTATTTTAATGCTCTGAGTGGTAGCAATTACCAGAAGCAAAATTTATCTAATCAAGAAATACCAGAAGGGCATCATTTATAATGATAGTGGAAAATGTCAACTATCAGAACTGATATTTAGCTCAATTCATTTCCTTAAATCTTTTGATATCAAACAAAAAATTACAGCATTTATCAAAATCGTACCCGAGTTAATGATAACAAGGAATTGATTTTAACTCCGTCGTCTACTGTATTTAGTTGCTTGAAAATGGCTAGAAACTAAATGGTGAGAAGAGTTATTTTTATATGCGATCGTTACTAAACCATGTATACCTATTCCTGCGATCGCAAATCCCAGTAACCCCCAAGTAGCATCTGCAAAAACATTGATCCGATGGGCTAAAGCTCCGTGGTAGGCTAGTTTTAGCCTTTTTTCATTAGCCTTTTAGTCCCTTGCTAACTGTACAACATAACTTTCAGCTTTGATAAGTGCTGAATAATAGAGCTCTTGCAGAATTAACTTTATGTTATAAAAGGGGGTTTTCTTTGTTTTAGCCAAAAGTTAGAGTTGAACGGTTATGTTCGAATTAGCGATGACAAAGAACACCAAAAATACATAAAATCTAATACTCTCTATCATACCACAGGAAAAATTCTGCAAGAGGTCTAATCTGTACCAAAATAATACAACCAGATTAGAAATACTAATAAACCAGGTATGACTAAAGTTAAAACCACAATTCTTGGGCGTGTCTTCATAATAAAATCATCATTAATTTTAATAGGTGTTAAATTTCGCCAAACTTTGGGCATAATACTGTTTGTGCTTGCACTTCTTTGGTTGAATATAACTGCATGAACAGGGCATTTTCGGGAAAAATCAGATTTGGGTGGTGGTTTCTGATATTATGCTGCATTTTGGGTGGTGTTTTGGTATTGCTACCAGTATACGCAGTGTCTTGACCGACCATACACAATCTCAAACAACAGCAACAGCAAATTCAGCAACAGCATCAGAATGTGGTTCAAGAACACAATCGCCTAACGAATCTGCAACAAGAAGCACAAAAATATCTCGGTGGTTTAAATCAAAATCTCCAAACTACTAATGGCCAAATTAAAGATAGTGAAGCCAGGTTAAAATCCGCTACAGAACGACTCCAGCAACTGGAGGCTGATTTGGTTGTAGCAGAACGTAGTTATCAAGAAAGACAAGCTGCAACCGTCGCAAGATTGCGGTATCTTCAGCGTTCATCGGCCTCTCAAGGATTAGCTGTTTTGTTGCAAAGTCATAATTTGAGTGATTTTAATAGTCATCGTCATCAGTTAAAGTTGGTTTATCAGGCAGACCAACAAATTTTAGCTAAATTAGCAACCCAAGGAAATCTGTTAATTCGGCAAAAAACGGAAGTAGAAACGCAAAAAAATTTGATGGCTTTAATTAGAGAACAATTATTAGTTCAAAAAGCTGATTATCAGAATCAAGCGCAGTCACAAGTAGAATTGATTTCTCGTTTAAATAGCGATCGCTTGGCCTTGGAAGCAGCACAAAACCAACTAGAGAAAGATTCCCAAAATTTGACTGTTTTGATTCAACAAAAAATCGCTGAACAACAAGCGAAAGAAGCTAAGGAAGCAGCACAGACTAAAGCTAATAGGAAAATTTGGGTTCGTGCTACAGGTATTTTTGCCTTTCCTAGTGATGCACCTACCAGTAGTCCTTTTGGTTGGCGGATACACCCTATTCTTGGTTATCGCCGCTTTCACGCCGGTTGGGATTTTGCCGGTAGTTATGGTAGTACGATTAGAGCCGCAGATTCAGGTACAGTGATTTTTGCTGGCTGGTATGGTGGTTATGGCAAAGCTGTGATTATTAGTCATGGTAAAGGAATTACCACCCTATATGGTCATACCAGTGAGTTGTATGTGACAGAAGGGCAATCAGTTCAAAAAGGACTAGTGATCGCAGCTGTAGGTTTCACAGGTTTATCCACAGGTCCCCACCTCCATTTTGAAGTTAGGCGCAATGGTACACCTGTTGACCCAGCTAATTATTTAGGTTTGCTGTAGAAGTTCAACTAGGTATCGAGCCGAGATGATTATTGCAGGACGCTCTGGGCGACTGCCTCTCCCTGGAAAATTAGCAGTTATACCCAAGGCATACTTTATTCTGTTATGTACCAGCTATGACAGAAATTACTCCTACTACCACTGTTTTATGTTCGTCCTACTTTTGAAAAAGTTTAATTACCGATTATTCGGTTTGACCTGATTACGCTCTGCGTCATGATGATCAGGTTGGGGATAACGCTTTTTCTGTTGTAGGCGGGGTCGGCGATGTTTTACCTGTGGTTTTTTGCGTTGCAATTGCTTCTGGGGTTTTTTGGCCTGTTGTACAATCCGTAGATTACGATCAGATGGAGCTTCGGCGATCACTTGATTAGGTGCAACGAAATTGGATGTAACAATCACAAAAGGAATCACTGCTAAGGCTAACATTCTACGAATATCCATAATCATTAACCTCGAAAATTACTGTTGTTGACATTTCTGATTAATCCATCTGAAAATAACAGATCGCCTACTTTCTGAATTACATTTTTGTAATTTGAGCTAAAGATTGATACACAGAAAATGCCAACAGAGATACAAATTTCCATTGCAAATGCATCAATTGACATTCCCGCGTGCGATCGCACTCACCTTTTTGACCGCTTCCATCGCAGCGATCCGGCACATAACACCGTTTCACTTTAAAGTTTATACAAATAGGCAGCAGGGAGCAGGGGGCAGGGGGAAACAATTAAACACCAATGATTTGTATTGGGCTTTTCGTGAAATGGTATAACCGCCAAGTTGAAGGCATTGGACTCGGACTGAGTTTAACTCGTGAAATTGCTCGCGCTCATCGTGGCGACCTCACCCTCAATTCCATATCAATTCCAGAAAATTTAAAAAGTGTGCTATACTAGGAGAGTATTTGGGCGCGTGGCTCAGTGGATAGAGCAACAGATTCCGGTTCTGTGGGTCGGGGGTTCAAATCCCTCCGCGCTCGTTTGTATTTGTCAATTGCCAAATTATAATGACTGCGTTGACAAATTGTTTGGGTTGTTTTTCCTCTTCAATGACAATCCCTGCTTTATTTGCCTGACTTTGAATATTTACAATCAATCTGCCGTAACTCCATTGATCGACGCTAACTCGATAGTAAGGAAGCGGCTCAATTGACAGGTTGTACCCTTCGCTAGATAAAGTATTGGCGAGAGAAGGTGATTGTTGTACCTATTATTAGTGATATGGGAACGGGACGCAGTATTTATTACTCCAGCTCTAATTTGGTGGAGTTGACAGCTATGGTATATTGGTTGTCTACGGGGATTAGCTTTGATATTGCCGCAGAAACCCTGAAAAGGCCTAAGGAAAAAGAGCCAGAGTTGTTTATTTCTGGTAGGGGTAAGCGGTTTATGTTGTTTTTATCAGCACAGGATGATTCGCTTTCTTTGGTAGAGTTTGATAGGAAGATTGCGATCACATCCCTAGATGAAGGTAAAGCTATGATTTGATTCCCTTTTGGTTACATGTTATTTATCAGCAAGCAAGCTGGTAAAGTAGTGATCGCATCCCTGGATGAAGGTGAACCTGTAATTCCTGTGTGCTTAGATGTTATTTATCAACACTTAGCATTACACGCCAGGAATTGAACCGTAAACTACCGATCACTAGTTTCGGGTTCTGGAATAAGTCCAGATGATCATGTAGTTTTTTTGGTAATTAAATTTAAGTATTCTACCAAAATCATGGACATCGACTGGAAACTCTAAATAATGCCACTACTTACAAACATCTGCAGGCGTTCCATTCCTCTGGCTATTATTCTTCCCATTGGGCTTTTATACAGCCACTATCGCTATTCTATTTTGTGGTTGAACCAAGAAGTAGGAGGGATTTTTTATGAAATATGTTGGTGCTTGTTCGCCTTTTTATTTATTCCCACTCGTTCTTCAATTACACAAATCCCTTTATGGATATTGATAATTACTTGCTTGTTGGAATTTATGCAATTGTGGGATCCACCATTTCTAAATTGGGTACGTTCATTCTGGTGGGGAAAAATATTAATCGGTACTGCCTTTACTTGGTTTGATTTCCCCTATTATTTTATTGGTAGCAGCTTAGGGTGGCTATGGTTGCGGCTAATAGTTCAGCGAACAAAGCTAAAAAGAGAATAGCATCAAAAACCGTCAACCCCTTCGGGGAATTAAAAATTAAAAACTCAAAATAAAGGACAATCAGTCGCGGTTTCAAGTCCCCACTGATTATAGACTACTGAATTTCATTCTGTGGAAGCTTGTACTCACAATTCAGTAGATGAGTAGAATTAATTATACATTCCGCTACAGAATAGCAATCCCTAGTACCGCTGTGAACTCAAAATTTAAAATGTATACGGCGTGAGCTTCTCAGAGATTTGGAATGGTTGTTTTATTTACGCTATACTGTACTATAATCTTGTTCTCTTCCCTTTTTTTTACCTAAATATGCAATTTATTCAGCAATTCCTACTTAATCAATTTTTAGAAAAAATTGCATCAACACAAGCAGCAGCTTTTCTTAACGATTTGAGTACATTTTTGTATTTTTGTAACGTTGAGTTAAAGTAAAAACTTCATGGGGATTTTTGGAAGTTCCTAACAGTTCATTTCTAGTATTAGACCAACTCAGATCTGCCAATAGACTGAGACTAAATGTGAAAATGGATGCTAATAATAGTTTTTCCAGCATAAATGTTACTCTCCATAACCACCAAACAATAATTAAATTATTGAATTGATATAGTTTAAAACTGATTTACTTAACTCTAATTTATTTGCTATTTCCATCAAGTAACAGTGATTTTAAAGTAAAATGAAGGTGATTAATATCACAAGAGTATCCTTACTCTATTTTCAGCTCCCTCTGCTTTTTCCTATTCCCTACATCCATGAGCCAATAAATTAAATTGCATAGTATATCTAATGATAGAAAGTGATAGAAAGATAAATTACTCCAGGGGATTGATGAACCCCTCGTCAAAAAACGTAGTAATAATAATAGAGTTATTGCCTTAAATACTTTCTGGAATAATTCTTTAGTATTTTTTTGGAGGAGTATGAGTATGGTTATAGGTAGATATAGACGCGCTCTAGGTGTATTTCCTCATCGTCGTGAAGCTGAACAAGCAATGCATGAATTGAAAAATTCAAGCTTTCCAATGGAAAGAGTCTCTGTGATCGCCAGACATCAAGATGATGGAGATGAAATAGCTGGTACGCAAGTGCGGGAGAAGGTTGGTGATAAGGCGGATGAAGGGGCAAAAGCTGGAGCGATTTCTGGTGGGGTTTTAGGTGGGTTAACTGGTTTATTAGTTGGGCTAGGGACTTTAGCGTTACCAGGAATTGGACCCATTATGCTGGCTGGAGCCACAGCTACCGCCTTGGCGACAACTCTGGCTGGGGGCGGGATAGGTGCGATAACAGGTGGTTTAATTGGTGCTTTGATTGGTTTAGGAGTTCCTGAAGGAAGAGCCAGGGTTTATCACGAAAGAGTAGAACGGGGAGAGTATTTAGTCATCATAGATGGTACGGATGCAGAAATTGCTAGAGCTAGAGAAATTCTTCATAGCTGGAGAATTGAAGAGTTTGAAATTTATGATCATCCAGATGATAGACACGCAACCATGCATGTTGTGCATCGGGATGTGACTGTTAATAAATACGCGATTGGTTATTTCACAATGCTGCACGATGTAGAAGCAGCAATTAATGATTTACGCAATGCAGGTTTTCCGTTAAACCACATTTCTTTAGTTCACAGGGAAAGTCCACAAAGGACTGCATTTGGGGGAATTCATGTGAAAGATCACTTTGAGCCTACTCTTTTAAATCTGCCACCTAACCGGACTCAGTTCTACAACGATTGCATCCATCAAGGTAATTATATCATCACTGTTAGCGGTACTGATGCAGAAATCCACCAGGCTGCGGTAATTGTCAGCCGATATCACATTAAACAGTGGGAAGTTTATGAACAAAATGGCCGTGGGAATATACCTTTGCAAACCACCAAAAGAGCGGTCGGTGTCTTTTCCGATCATCGAGATGCAGAAGCAGCATTGAGAGAATTAAGAAATGTTGGTTTTCCCATGAACCAAGTATCCCTGATTGGGAAAGACACAAATGGTGGAGTAAACAGGAATGTAGACAGAGGTAATAAAGCAGACGAAGGGCTAAAAGCTGGTGCTGCTACTGGTGGGGCTTTAGGCGGTTTGGGCGGTTTATTAGTAGGTCTTGGTGCCTTAGCAATTCCAGGAGTAGGCCCCGTAATCGCAGGTGGTGCAGCAGCTAGGGCTTTAGCCACAACGATCACAGGTGGTGCTGTGGGTGCAGCAGTAGGAGGTATTGCTGGAGGATTGGTTGGCTTAGGAATTCCTCAATCACAAGCGCGAGTTTATATCGATCGCTTCCAAAAAGGCCATTACCTAGTCATTCTCGATGGCACAGAAGCAGAAATTCACCAAGCAGAAACAATTCTCAAACGTACAGGAATAGAAGAATTTGGCGTTTATGATGCCCGTACTGTTAGCGAACCTCAACCCAGGTCAGTGAGAAATGCCGAAACCATTCCCAGTCATTACGCTGGAGAAGCCCCTGTAGTAATTATTGACCACCGGGAAACAACAGTTTAATTCTTCAGCAATTATTCTCAATAATAGGAGCATTAATATCAAAGTTTTGCTCCTAATTTATACCTCATATAGTCACAAAATTCACAACTATATCAAACACTCCACAAACAAATGAAAAAGCTAACTTCTTTCTTAATTGGTTCGATTTTACTTTTGAGTGCTGCTTGTGATAATACAGCCAAGACAAGTGTAAATGCGCCCGAACCGGGAGAAGTTCCAGCAACTCCCGCCGCGCAAACAACACAAGCTGCAAAAGAAGACGCTCAAAGTGAACTCCGCAGAAGACAACTCAATGCAGATATCCGCGCCCGTGAAGAACGAAATTTGGCAACTGGCGATCGTACAAATAGAGCTACAGGGGATTTAGCAAGTGAAGTCCGATCTAAATTGGAGGCTAATATTCCTGGAGGACAATTAACAGTTAATTCCGCTCAAGATGGCACTGTTACCGTATCAGGAACTGTTAATAATCAAGAACAGTTAGCTAAAATTGAACCTTTAGCAAAAGAGATTAAGGGTGTAAAAGATGTAATTGTCAAAGCGACTATTGTACCACCAAAAAGCTAAAGTCACTAACAATTAATAAGCCTAATTTTGCGAATATAAACCAATTGTCATCAAGATACAAACTGAAATATTTTTGACCTTTTCTTTTGTGAACAGGAATTACGCAACTGGCATATTAGTAGGGTGCGTCAGACCTATATATTGATTATCGAGATCTGATACACCCTAAAAGAGACTTGATTGTGACACCTGCATAAGTCCTATAGTAAATTCAAAATAGTGCTTACGGAAGCCTGCTGTAAGCTTACTCCAACACGGTTTTTAAATAGTGATGTCTTTTTAGCTGGGGATGTACGTGAAGCATTCCCGCAAGGTAAGCCAAATCAGGCGTAAACATCTCAGGAAATTTATGGTAGTATTGTTTACTACCTGAATACGGTGAAAAACTCGATAAGTGGAAACAAAACAACACACAATCAAGGCAACATTGAGATTAAACTCAGTGAAGCTATTGGAGGTGCATTAACTACACCTTTAAGAGTCCGTTTTAGGGCTACTTAAGAATCCCCGACCTAAATAAAAGTGCCGATAAAAGTCAACAAAACTGTTCTGCCAAATGGCAAACGTTATGGAAATTCAACAACAGCCACCAGACACAGTAAGTTCAGGTTTACCTGAAGGTGCATTAGCCCTTGAGGGTACAGCAACGGGAAATTTACCCAAACTACCGTCAGCTAAATCCTCTGACACCCAATGGCAGCGAATTAGCAAACAAATTATTGATTTGTTAGACAAACTGCCAAACTATATAGGTAGTTTTTTCGACAAAAACAAGCAAGCTATTTTAACTCTTGTTTTGATTTTGTCTGCGTTTGTGATGGTCAAGGTAGTGATTGCCGTTCTAAATGCTATTAATGGTGTACCACTTTTAGCACCCATTTTTGAGATAACTGGCATAGTTTATACCATCTGGTTTACTTTCCGTCATCTCATCAAATCGGAAACTCGGCAAGAATTATCCTACAAAGTTAGTTCTTTCAAAAAACAACTTATAGGGTAAGAATTTCCAGAGCTGTTAAGATAAACTTATTCACCAATTTAACGCGGGGTTGGCATTGTCTACCCTGCATTTTTTATCAGTTATCGACATCATCTCGTTTGATAGCAGGATATCAAGGTGGTTTTAGTTCTGCTCTACACTCCATCTCAAGATAGATAATCTAAAGTAATACTTTTCCTCAATTCACTTCTTAAGACAGTATTTTCATATTCAAAATTAAACTAATCTAGTTGTCGAAGTTATTCTCAAAAAAATTAAAGAAGAATAAAAAGAGGAATAAATTTATGGCTAATGAACCAGTGAAAAAAACAATAGATTCTACTCATCGAATTGATGCAGATACTTATGATAGAGGAATTATCCCAGAAGAAACAGCAGCACGTATAGCTAGAGAAGGAGAACATTATAAACATCTTCCCACAGAGGAAAATCTCTTTAATGCACCTACAGATGATCAAACAGATATTGAAAGCATACGCACTACTGACGGTTACACTGTAGATAAGGAAGGTTTGTTGAATAATTATCCAGTTCAACCAGAAATGTATTATGAGGTTCCCGGTGATGCACGGGAAGATATCGCTCAAGACACTATAGAACGTTTGGAAGAACTCACAGAAGTGAATGAAGATAAAACAGGTGAGTTGATAGAAAAAGCAGATAGACGCCGTAAAGGAACGGGAATAATTTAGTTAATTATCTATACCGTAAATGAGTGTTTTATGTCCACAGTTAAGTTAGGTAATCCCCCTGATTTTTCTATGGGAATATCTTCTGGTACGGTTGGGGCGAAAACTCTCAAACCTGTGGGTATACAATTAATTTTTATAGGAGTTGTACCAACAATTTCTCCATCTATAACAACTTTTTGTGGTGGGTCGGTTGTAATTTTAAACTGTTTAGATCGCAAATAACCAATGTCATCCCGTTCTACTGCTGTGCCTGTAGAACGTTCTACTGCTGTGCCTGTATAAGCTGTTTGAAATGAATGAAGTGTGGCTGCGATCACACCCGCTTTAGTCTCTTGTAATAAAATGGTTAAATCTAGCAATCCATCATCAAAGATGATACCTGCTGGGCCTTGAGCTAAAACTGAAGTGGGGGGTGCTGCATTTGCCACTGTTAGCGCAGAAGCAATAGTCTGAATTATCTTATCTTCGCTTTCAATTTCAACAGCAAATTTTTGTAAGTTTCCTAATTCTTGAATTCGTGCCAGGATATATGGCAATGGCATCATCCCAAAGCGATTTTTAGCTTCTCGGTCTGCTTTTTCTACAGTTCCCGCTTCAAAGCCAATACCCGCTAATAATACCATTGGTCGATCATTGCAATAGGCTACATCTATTGTCCGGGTTTTGCCTTGTAAAATTGTCTGACAAGCTGCCGCTATTGTATCAGGAATATTCAAAGCTGCAGCAAAAGCGTTTGCTGTTCCCCGTGAAATAATGCCAAAAGAGATATCTGTATTAATTACTGCTTCTCCTGCTGCGGATAATCTCCCATATCCCCCAGATGCAATTATCGCTTCTACACCCCGTCCTACTGCTGCGCGTGTGAGGAGTTCATCAGCATCTATTTCTTCTGTAGTGAAATAAATATCTAAATCAATTTCTGGTTCTAATATTGACCTAATCTGATCTAGTTCTAATTCTGGATCACCTTGACCCGCAAGTGGATTAAATATAAGGCAAGCGGAACGACTCATATATATAAAATAATAGAGTTAGGGATGACACCAAGTTATTTTTAGCATATCAAGTTATTTTTAGCATATATTTAAAATTTAAACTTCTATACTATTGGTAAGTTTGGCTGTAGATTAGTAAAATTTTCAGCCAACCATTTCTTCAATCTTTTCCCGAAATTCCAGTGCCGCATCTAAAGGATCATTTGCTACTGCATATTACGCCAAAATTTGCAAGTCTAAATTTAGCAATAATTCACTTTGGGAAACCATTTCATAACTGTCACCCCGCAGATGGTAAATTGCAAATTGATTATTTTGAAACAACCAAACTCCCCTTATACCCAATCTTTTGTATAAACTTCTACTTTACCAATTCCCCCACTGGTGACTACAACTTCAATGGCAATATCAGGAACTTCTTTTTCTCTTCCTATACAATTCCTATAAAATAGGATTCGTCTGGTTCTACTGGTTCTACTCCTCCTCTTTTTGCTTGTTCAGGAAAGGTTGTAGAACCGAGGGGAAAATAACTAATACGTTTTTCCTGAAAGTAAATTTCTAATAAAGACCCAATAACAGTTTTACGAAATTAGTGACGAAGACTTGGTGACACTAATTCTATCACTCCATCTAAATATATCACTCTATAGTGCGGACTGTCACCTAAATCATTGAGTAAAGCTTCATAACTTGCCCAAGTAACACGAGTGATAGTTTGCCGTTCTTCTGGAACTTCGGCTTGTAATAGTTCAGATAATTCTTGAAGTAAAACCATATAAGTTATTAAAATCGAATTACTGCTAAGTTGATCATATTTTAATTTATCTAACTCGCTATTTATACAATTTTCTTCTGAAATGCGCTTTCTGTATTCTCAGGACTGTCTGCCGCTACATATTGTGCCAATTTGGCAACTTTGTAAATAAATGTAAAGCACTTCCCAAATAAAATCCTCTGTAATTAGTCTCATCCAATCCAGTTCGTCACTTGCTGCGGTAGTCTAGATAAATGTGAATTTACCGCCTGGTTTGACATATACTTTTATGACTTTAGTTTCTAGTCCTCCACGCCCTATTCGTATTGGTTCACGTAAAAGCCAACTTGCTCTAGTTCAAACATACTGGGTACAAGAGCAACTCCAGAAAAGCTTCCCTAATATCACTTTTGAGGTCCATACCATGTCTACCCAAGGCGACAACATCCTGGATGTAGCATTGGCCAAAATTGGCGATAAAGGACTATTTACCAAAGAACTGGAACTGCGAATGATCAATAAGGAGATTGATTTTGCAGTTCATTCGCTTAAGGATCTGCCTACTAACTTACCAGAAGGTTTAACACTGGCAGCAATTACAGAACGAGAAAACCCCGCAGATGCGGTGGTCCTGCATAAAAAGCATAAAGATAAGCAAATTGAGACTTTACCAGGAGGTACGGTGATTGGTACTTCTTCTTTGCGAAGACTGGCACAGTTACGCTATAAGTTCCCTCATTTTACTTTTAAAGATGTACGGGGAAACTTAATCACACGCATAGAAAAATTAGATGCAGGTGAGTATGATGCTTTAATTTTAGCGGTAGCTGGCTTAGAAAGATTGGATATGACCGATCGCATTGATCAAATTCTCCCAACAGACATTTCTCTCCATGCAGTTGGACAAGGCGCTTTAGGCATAGAATGTCGTGCTGATGACACGGAGGTAATTTCCTTACTCAAAGCCATTGAACACTCACAAACACGTGATCGCTGTTTAGCAGAAAGATCATTTTTACGAGTTTTAGAAGGCGGTTGTCAAGTTCCTATCGGTGTAAATACCGAGATAAATGGTAATGAATTAACATTAAAAGGTCTTGTCGCCAGTGTTGATGGTCAAAAACTGGTTAAAGATACCGTTACTGGTGCTGCTGCTGATGCCGAAAAATTAGGAGCAGAACTAGCCAGTATTTTACGGCAAAAAGGCGCGACAGAAATTTTAGAACAAATCTTTACTGAGATTCAACGCGGATCATGCGGATCATAAAGTTATTGGGGACTGGGAACTGGGGGTGATGGGGGGAGATGAGGATGATGGGGAAGTAATTTTCCTAATCACCAATTACCAATTACCAATTACCAATTACCAATTACCAATTACCAATTACCAAT
>ERZ1034419.11-NODE-11-length-49570-cov-40.905362_pt1 | contig 49570 bp, 58 predicted proteins | sample MGYA00520531_ERZ1034419 | MGnify/ENA primary metagenome ERZ1034419 (study PRJEB33736, sample SAMEA104288485) | Azolla nilotica | place: Sudan | collected 1982 | study: EMG produced TPA metagenomics assembly of the PRJEB19522 data set (Is there foul play in the leaf... | reverse complement strand
GCTATATTCTGCCTCACCTATCACACTTGTCAATACCCCACCACCTCAATCCTTATTTTTAATGTTTAATTTTTAATTTTTAATTAATCTTGTAATCTCTAATGTTTTGAGATATTGAATACAATAATTGGTAAAATGCACCTGGTTTAGTTTGCTACCAAACTAAAGTACATGGGTTCTGGTAATAGAAACAAAACCCTAAAAGTTTTAAATTCCCCTGAGTATAAATTCCAAACAACCCTAACCTATATTTAATAGGAAGAGATGAATGGACTGAGTAGACTCTAGATAATTGGTAGTGCAAGAGGTAGATAATAATGTAGATGCTTACTTGAACTTCGGTTTAGATGATATTTTCACCTGTAGTTGGAGATTCAGATTATACTGGTTAAGTTATGATCAGAGCAAATGTTTAGGCGCAAATGTAAATAAATTAGTTATTTGATGCCAGAAACAGAATTTGCTACTACTCAAAGCCACTCCCTTAATTATTGGCTATTATCAGTAAAGTTCCGTAAGCGCATTAGCTGTCGTCTCATTTGCGGAGAGGCTTTAAACTCAGAAACCTCCTGTGCTTTCACAGATGCTTGCAATGTTTCCAAAAAGTCATCAGATCCTTCAGTTAGTGCATCTAGTAGCACCTGTAATAGTTGTTCGCGATCCCCCAATAGACTCTTTTCCTCAATCAAACGGAATTTAAGATGAATTTCGCACTCATAAACACCCACTTCGAGATTATTGATTTGCCGCGGTAATGCTTTGGAGTTCATAGTCCTGAGGATTCCTTTACTTGGTGTTCATGCCGATGAGAAGCCAGATATCCAGAAAAAAATTCTTCATATCTCTTTATGAATACAAAGAAGTCTTTGAATGTAAGAGTATTTCCTCATCCATCATATTTGCATTCCATTTCTTTCTCGCCCCCATTTTGGTTCCAACTGGATTTTCACTGTCTAGATTTTGATGATCCTGTGTTAGTTATGGCATATCTAAGTCCTAAACTATTATTCAGTTTTTCAGATTCCATTCAATAAAGTTTTTGTAAGAAGTTGCCATACCTTTTTAAAGGTTTTTACATCAACTTTATCTAAACGTCAAGAACTGTTCAAGTTTTTACAAAAGTAAACGTAATTTCGCTTAAGGAGAATTACTATAGTATACGTAATTTCGCTTAAGAAGAATTACTATAAATATTTCTGTAATTCAAGCTGAATAGGACTGTTGACGACTTGAGTAAAACTACCAGATGTGAGCTTTTTTTTCAGGAAATTTAGGAGTAGCGAATTCGTAAACAGATGAACTGTAAAATTGTCTTCTGGAGAATCACATACAGACAGAACCTGATTATTTTAGCCCAGAATTTGATCAATAATTCCTTGATGCGATAAGCCTCCGTATTCATCTGTGGAATTAATCCAAAATTGTTTGACTGATCCCTTACGACGAAGCCCAAAATCGTAAGAATTCAGGAGTCAAAAGTCAGGAGTCAGGAGTCAGAATGTTTGAGAAATTGGTTAATTATCAAATAGGTATTTCAGGCTAATGCCAAAAATACCTGACTGCTGATAGCTGATATACTACAAACGGGTGAAACTTATACTTATGTCATACTGAGCTTAACGTAGTGCAGCGAGGTATCTCGGAGATTCTTCACTTCTTTCAGAATGACACTTTTAAACCGTTTTTAGTATAGCTCAATGCTGACTCAAAATCGAGTAGGAAAATTGAGCCTGGTGCTGTCTTCAAGATTAAGACTTGAGGGGGGAGGACACAGAAGAATGGCGTTGTTTAAGTATTACGTCATACGCTATCAATTATAACTGATCAACCGGACTTGATATCAAAGGGGGAGACTGTTAAGACAGTCTGTTGTTGAAGTGGGTCGGGGTATGAAGTGCATAATTTCGTCAATGCACTCAGAGGTTTTACAGCTTACCGGTAATTATTCATTGCTGCTGTAAGTTGGGCTTTTGTTACCACAAGATTCTAGAAGAATGCTGTTGGCGCAACTTGCCATTATGCATCATGCTGATAACTAACGGCTGAAGGTTTACCTCAAAAAATACAGCAGATTGCAGATCAATGAGGTAAAAAATCTAAATTTAAGCCTAGACAGTAATAGAGTTTTACTACTGACTCCTGACTCCTGCTGTATATCCGTTATAAAGTTAAAGCTAGGCTTAAGAGAGAATTAAGCTCAGGCATAGCAGTTAAAATGATTGCAGTGTAATTAACCAGAATCTTACACATTTTTATGGATAACCCGATGCTGCTCAAGTCCACAACCCGTCATATTCGCATTTTTGCGGCGGAAATGGATAAGGATGATTTAGTTGCTAGTAATCATGTCTTAACTTTAGACATTGACCCAGACAACGAATTTAATTGGAATGAAGACACGCTACAAAAAGTTTATCGCAAGTTTGATGAACTAGTAGAAGCTTCCAGTGGTGAAGACCTAACAGATTATAACTTGCGCCGGATTGGGTCAGACCTAGAATATTATCTGCGATCGCTCTTGCAAAAAGGTGAAATTAGCTACAATCTCTCCAGCCGCGTTAATAACTACAGCATGGGATTACCCCATGCTGCTGTAGTTATTAACGCAAATCCATAAGGTTAAGAGTTATTGTTGTTGAGTAAGAGGCAGTTATCAGTTATCAGTTATCAGGGAATAGGAAATACGGAACAGGGAACAGGGAATAGATAATTATTTATTCTCCCCCATCCCCCTCATCACCAAGTTAAACTTTGGTGACAGGGTGGGAATTAGTTGCTTTTATGATATGGAGTCTCAGGACAAGAGAAGCTATGATGACGCTGTAGGATTGACTCAGGAGTATGTTTTTTTGGATAAGCAGGCAGTATATGAATTTGAGCTTCTGCTGGTAATCATCAGCTAAAATCACGATCCAAAGTTGGATTTGGATTTATTGAGTATAAAAATATGGGCGGTTTAAATTGCCGCTACCCATGCTGTTAAATAAATTGCCAATCGCTGATCGGTGCGACAAATATGGAAAATGACGCGGTAACGCTCTCCTGCCCAAATGAATATTGTCAAGCTGCCAACCCGTTGACCCACAAGTTTTGCCAGCGATGTTCCACTCCCTTACCTAAGCGTTATCTATGGGTAGTGGCAGATAGTTTGAATCTGGTTAGTGCTGGAGAAATTTTAGCCGATCGCTATTTGGTTATTGGTCAATCAATTATTTTTGATCTCAAGCCTGGTTTAGTACCGCAAATACCGGAGTTAGATAATTTAGATCAAATTAGAGCTTATCTAAAACTAATCCCTTATCGCTTAAACATACCTCAAGTATATGGGATGCTCTCTCTTGATGAGAGACAATCTCAACCAAAAATATTACTTTTGGAAAAACCACCTATCTTGGTTGATAGCACCGACTCTCAGGTATATCTGTGTAGTAAGTTAACTACGGATTGGGGTGATGCCTCATCAATGCGGCAAATGAATTGGCTCTGGCAGATAGCTCATTTGTGGGAACCCTTGTTAACTCAAGGAGTAGCTTGTAGTTTATTAGATCCTCATTTATTGAGAGTAGAAGGGGCTTTAGTAAGGTTACTAGAATTGCATTTTGATTCTCCAACAGTACCAACATTGTCACAATTAGGTGCATTTTGGGAACAACTACTCAAAGATGCCAAGCCTGCGATCGCAGAATTCCTCAAGCAAATCAGCGATGGTCTAATTCACGGAGAAATCAGTTCATCTGAGCAATTAATTGCCGTTTTAGATCAAGGACTGGCAGGATTAGGGACAGCCTCATCTGGAAGAAATGGGCCTACCCAAAACACCACCATTAAAATTATTACCCAAACTGATACAGGCCCTAGTCGTCAACGCAACGAAGATGCCTGTTACCCTCCTCGTGGCCTACTTGTAAGCAAACCGCCCCAGCAAACTGCCTTAGCTATTGTTTGTGACGGCATAGGTGGACATGAAGGGGGCAACATAGCATCAAATTTAGCCATTGAAACCATTCAGCAACAAATTATCCAATTAACATCTGTTCCTTATGAAAATATTGACCCCTTACTACTGCTAAACGACTTAGAACAAGCAGTATCTCTTGTTAATGATAAAATCAGCCAGCGCAATGACACTGAGCATCGTCAAGGCCGTCAACGCATGGGAACTACCTTAGTGATGGCTTTGCCTATTGCCCATGAAATGTATATTACCCATATTGGTGATAGTCGTGCCTATTGGATTACTCGCCACGGCTGTTATCAAGTTACTCTGGATGATGATGTGGCTTCCCGTGAAGTACGGTTAGGTTATGCAATTTATCGTGAAGCATTACAACATAGTGGTTCTGGCTCTTTAGTCCAAGCTTTAGGCATGAGTAAAAGTGCTTCATTGCATCCCACTTCGCAACGATTTATCATTGACGAAGATGCAGTGTTCTTACTCACATCCGATGGCTTGAGCGATTTTGATCGAGTCGAAGAGTGTTGGGAAACAGAGATATTACCAATTCTTGCCGGTGAGACAAATATAGAAAATGTTGCCTCTCGGCTCATAGAAATTGCTAATACGAAGAATGGACATGATAATGTGACCATTGCTTTAGTACATTATCAAATCAACTATTTAGAACCAGATATTATTCTCAAAGCAGCAATTCCTAGTATTTCAGCCAGCAAAACAGTAGATTTGACACCAAAAGTGGCTAATGGGATCGATTTAGGCGATTTCCATCAGCAAACTCAAGTAATTCAGGAAGCCAAGCCTGCCCGCACTTCTCAACTACCGCTACAATTACTAATTATTTTAGGAGTTCTGTTAGCCGCCGGTTCACTAGGATATTGGTTGAAAATGCAACGACAGCTACCATCTACAATAGTTGATCCAGGAACTCCATCTCCCAGTCCACAGCTAGAAACAACGACAACACCAAGACCAATACCCTTGGAAAAACCAGAAGATTTGTCATCACCAGTAATTCAAACACCTCATTCCCACTGATTATCATCACCGTCATGGGATATGATAATTCAGGTGAAGAACAAAATCAAAAATTCACTTTCTGAACAAAATTTGCTTGTTGGTTTTTAGAGTTTAGTTTCCTGAATCCATGTCCTGCCTGAATGTGGCGATCGCTCCTTTGGTAAATACTGGCACTGATAACTTCGCTATTTGGGTGGTCAAAGCTCCCTATACCAGTGGTTATGTTTTGCGTGACTGTGTTTTTCCTCCTGAACTTGGCCAAATTTGGCAAGAATGGCAGCAGATGTTTGCTGGTCATAGTCCCCTAGATATTGCTTCGGTTTCGACAATACCAGGTGTAAATACATTACCTATTGAAATGAGTTCGCCCTTGACCGGTCAAACTACTAGTCCTTACAGTAGTCGGTTGATGCAATCTCTGGGTATAAGTTTATGGCGTTGGGTCTTTGATGGGGCAATTCTTGGTAGTCTAGAACGCAGTCGCGGTATGGCCATGGGTCAAAATAAGCGTCTGCGCTTTCGATTAGAAATTCGTGACCCTGATCTGATTGCTCTGCCTTGGGAAATTATGCAACGCGAACCTGGCCAATCGGCAATATCTCTTTGCCAAGATATTTTATTTAGTCGGACTATTAGTGAAGTTGAACCCCTGCCTAATTTGCAAACAGATCCGACTTTAAATGTTTTATTAGTGTTAGGTCATGATGACAATCTACAATTAGAAAAAGAAGCCGCTATTCTGGAAAAAATTTTGTCAGAATCTAGTCCATCTGAGACAAATTCTGTAGCAGGTTGTATGGTGAAAACACTCCTGCAACCTACTCCACAACAGCTAATTCAAGAGTTAGAAACAAAAGTATACAATGTCTTTTTCTTCGCAGGACATGGTTTACCTGCTGCTGATGGTGGTTTATTGTTTTTGGGTGCAAATATGTCCCTCAATGGGATTGAATTAGCACAAGTTTTAACCCGTACAGGTGTAAAACTGGGGGTTTTTAACGCCTGTTGGGGAGCGCAGCCAGCGGCAATTAATCAACAAGTTATACCTGCTAGTAGTTTGGCAGAAGTGCTAATCCGTCATGGTGTACCTGCAGTACTAGCGATGCGGGATGAAATTGCTGACCAAGAAAGTCAAAGTTTTATTCAAGCTTTTACAGAAGCATTGCGATCACGTAAACCAATTGATGAAGCAGTGGCAGGAGCCAGGCAAGAACTGTTAACAATATATAAGTTCAATCAACCTGCTTGGACATTACCAGTTCTTTACCTACATCCAGATTTTCATGGTGACTTGATAAAAAGTGTTGATGAAGAAATTACGGAATTACCAGATACTGCTATCTCAGGGATTAATTCACCCAAACCCACAGCATCTTTACGATCACTTTCACCAGAAGGTAAAACTTGGTTATTGCGTTCAGGTGTCACCCGTATTGGTCGCACCAAAGACAATGATATTGTTCTTCCTGAACTGTATGTTTCCAAACGTCATGCTGAAATCCTCTGTCGGAATATTTTCATTGGTGGTGAATCTATCACCACTTATTATTTGCAGGATTTCTCTACTTATGGTACAACGTGGTGTTTGAGCGCCAATGGTTGGCAACAAATCCTCCGTGAAGAAGTACCTTTGTTGTCGGGAATGCAGTTAAAATTTGGCAGCATCAAAGGGGAAACATGGGAATTTTTGATTGAAGGTGATAGGTGACTGGTGACTGGTGACTGGGGGGTGATGAGGGAGATTGGGGAGAATAATAACTAACAACTGACAACTGAATTGTTTTTTGCGGAAATTTGATTTTTCCAGTTGTAGCTGTCAATAGGGCTAATGAATTATGAGGTGAGATGATGATTAATAAAACTAATGGTTTAGATACTTGTAACTTTTTACCATCTCGAATGGATTTAGAGATATTAGAAACACTACTACAGCCAGAAGATGGGACTTATCCCTGGAATTTGGTAGATGAGCAATCTGAAGCTTATTTTAACGAACTAGAGCAACAATTTGGATGCGATTATTTACTAGGGGAAGACTTGACTAGGGGATCGCAAGATTTTTATCATAATTTAGATACTATCTGGTCTCAAGTCTACCATTCTAAAACTGATCATGATGAACAGCCTACTCAGAGGCTACAATCAAGTTTAAACAGTGTTTTTGCTGCTTTTGTCCCCTCAAATTGGCTGAACACCATCGCTCAAAAAGCCTTAGAAATTATCAATTTAGAACTATCAGCAACTGAACAATTAGTCGAATGTGTTCAAGCTTTGCTGCCAAATTTCGGAACAGAAGATTTACTTGTTTTAGTCCGTCATGTTGAACCCGCAATGCGGAGTTATGACCAAAATAAATTGGCCGTTATAATCAGCAATATTGAAAATCGAGGATGGACAGGCTTATCAGAAATAGAGCAAGCAAAAGCGGCTTTTGCGATCGCTCAATATGCCTTCAAAGAAATTTCTGACTCCGAGAATGAATCCTGAAATTATGCCCTAATTAACAGGTTTTGATTAAATTCAGATGTCCATTATTTGCAATTCTTTGTAGCGCTATTCTTCTGTGTCTAAATATTTTTCCGCTCTATTTTCATCTTTTATTCATGATTTATCCATTCTAGTCTAGATATAGACGAATTGGAATAAGTACCCATCTATCCTAACATATAGAATGTGATTAGAGCAGCAACTAATGGGGAGTTGGGAAGATGGGGAAGATGGGGAAGATGGGAAAGATGGGGAAAAATGAATTAAAAAATTTCTGCCTCCTGTCTCCTAACTTCCTATCTCCTAACTAATAACTAATAACCAATTACCAATCACTAATAACCAATCAAAGTTTTATTTTGGTTCGAGAAAACGAGTAGCAAAATTTTGTGATCGCGTTGGTGATAGGACTCGTGCTTTGAGGATGGCAGCCATCAAAAAAGCGTAAGATAAAACCCCGACAATAACCAATAGCAAGGCATTAATAGAACCTGTAGCATTCCACAAAGCATGGAGGGCAGAAGCACTCAAATAACCAACCGCGAGAATCTGCCAACCCATCAATGGCTTCAGAACCGCTAACCCGATAAAATAACCCAAATAGCCGCTGTAAGCCATGTGTCCAGCAACAGAACCTAAAATGCGGGGAATTAGTAGTTGCAAACCCACTAATTGACCAGCACCTACCCCTGATTGTTGGGTGACATTTTGGGTAATGACTGGTACATATTGACCAAGAGTTTCCAGCAAAGTGAAACCTACAGCTGAAGCAGTTCCCAGCAAAATACCATCTAGAGGTTCCCACACACCTATACGTTCTCGCCAAGGTGATGGCAAGGAGTTACCCATAAAATATGCACCTAAAACGGGTAAAGCCTTGAGAAATTCCTCCATCAAACCAGCGCCAAAAAACATTCTCAGCAGTAATTCTGTGAAGGTAATTGACTCTTGAGATGAAGGTAAATTACCAGGAAGAACTACACGAAATACAAAGATAAAAAAATCTAATAAAGGACTGAGCAAAATTAGCATTGTACTCAATGCCATAGCAATCAGTATCCACCAAGGCTTCTGTTTACCGCAAAGTTGGTAGACAAAATAGTAAGCAGCAGAGGCTATGTAAGACCCGACAATTACTTGATTTGCTTGGGGATTGCCTACGGTACCAAACATAAGCACTACAAAGATAACTGTTAATATTCCCGGTACAAGGTAAGCTTTGCGAGTTAAATCTTTACCAGTGGAAATAATTGGAAATAGTTGTGTGAAGCTAACTGAGTCATGCTGAGATTGCCGTTGCTGATTTTTGGCAGATGCTATGACTGTGCCTTGGTTAATCCTCATTACTGTCGGTTGAGGGACGAATTCATACTCAAAGATGAATTGTGGCCCATCAGCACCCAAGGAAATGTGATCGCCTTGGTGCAATTCTTGAGAACCTTGTAACAATTGTCCATTTAAAAAAGTGCCATTGGCACTATTCAAATCGCAAATTACCCAACTGAATCTACTATCTGGAGATAAAGACAGAGGACGAACCACCGCATGACGACGAGATACCATCCGGTACATTATGGCATCCAAGACAACTTGGCAGCTAGGGTCGCGTCCAATGACCATTTCTTGATTGGGAAGCAATGAGTAGCGATATTCTGACCCAGAAGCTACGACCTTACTAGACACTAGCCGCAGAAATGCATTATGTCTTGCGTTTTTGCCTGTCATCGAATTAGTGAGTGTGTCTAAACAAATTCTATGGCTTACGCCACCCTATCAAATGTTTTGGTATTGGTAGTAGGCTTAACTTTAGCCTTATTAACAGTAGCACCATTGATAAATACACTATAACTTCACCAACTGTAGCTTTGCTCCAATTCAAAATACAAAATGCTAAATTCGTCAATTTATAGTGGTTTTACCACTTAAGACCATATGGATAAAGCACAATAGTAAACCAGTACTGGCTAAAGCAGATTAAATTCTGCCATTGCTTTGGGAAAATTTTTGTTTTCATGTCCCTAACGGCTAAGTTTAATTAGGACAAACTGTTGTAATGGAGTTAATATTCCCCACTGTTGCAAGGTAATTTCTTGTAGTTTCTCCTCAAGGCTAGGTGGTACAGTCGTAGTATTCATCCAAGGGGGAAGAGATTCAACAGGTAATTTGGTAGCTGGTGTCCCTGTAAGTTCCAAAATTAAATTTTGTAGATACTCTTGATGAGATTGAATCTCTGTTGCAGTAGAACAAGGTAATTCGACTAAATTAGCACGTTCTGATAGATTCGATTCCAATCAGACAATCTTAGCTTGATACCACAGGTATCTAATTTGTAAGGTACCTGCATTGGTATGCAACGTAAATTATCAACAAAGTCACCTTCAAATGCAAATAATTCTGTCATCTGATTTTGGATTTTGAATTTTTGACTTTCGTCAGTCTTAGTCGAACTATTTGGGATTGATTCTAACAGTAAATCAGGCAGTGTTGAGCATCAAGGAATTATTGGTTATCCGATTAAAATCCGTTCTAGTTTAATGTTCTGTTTTGGAGTTGCTACTGCGAATTATAAAATAACTAATTGATAGGGCAAGAATAGTAACTCCTAAACCAATAATTTCTATACCATCATTTACTTTTAAATCAAGGATAATGATTTTTCTGGCAATAGCAATTAACGAAGTTACAATAACTAATTCAACTTGTAAAACGTGCTTTTTTAGATAACCATTGATGTTCTCTAAAATTTCTAAAGCAATCAAAACATTGAGAAATAACCCAAATACTTTAAACAAATTCTGATTAAAACTTCCTTCTGATTGGGAAAGTATTTCCTTGACTATAAATATAGCTAAGTCGGCTAAAACTGTAAAAATGACTAGCACCATCAGGAGAGATAACAATTTTGATACTACTACCTCTACATTTTCTATCAAATACCTAAAATTTTCATCACTGATAGCTTGTATCAACTGTTTGATTAGTTTTTTCATTTTTTTGATAGACCCCATTTAAAGTTACAGCAGCAGTCAGCAGTAAAAATCTTTCTGTAGATGGAGAAAGTAACTAAATTTTGTACTTTCTGCAATATGGAAGAGGCTGCAAGTTAAAAACTACAAAAATAAAAAAAAGAAAAATCCTCATAGATAAATCTACAGGATAGAAAAGATAATAGTATTTCCTAATTTAACAAACTTTGCGACTGGAAAAAAATTTAATTTTTCAATCTTAATAGTTGATGATTCAGAGTCAAGACTCAACAAATATCCTAATTCTATAAGTTTAAGTGTAAGAAGTCAGGAGTCAGGAGTCAGAATGTTTGAGAAATGGTTAATTATCAAATAGATATTTTTGGCTTTAGCCTGAAAAAGCTGACTGCTGATGGCTGCTCGCGTAGCGTGCCGTTAGGCATTAGCTGAATGCTCACCTTTAAGTATCAGAAAAAATAATCAGAAGTATTGATAATTTACTATGGTTAAATCAGTAATTCCTGATTGTGAATATACATAGTAGCTTACCACTGTGAGGACAAAAGCTGATAATTTTCGGTAGTAGTTTCTACATTAACCGGTATTAGTTGCACAGCACAAGCTTTTAATTCAGGTTGGAGAGAATCTGGACAAGATTGTGGGTGGGTAAGAGTATTAGCTTCTGCATTATCAGCCCATAAAGAACCCCTGTGCATGGGTACAAACACTGTCCCAGGAGAAATAGCCTTAGTGATGTTAGCAGGAAACTTGCCTAAACCGCGACGCGATCGCACCTCCACCAATTGATGATCAATAATACCCAACTGTGCTGCATCACGGGGATGAATTTCTATAAACGGTTCTGGGTGCATTTGGCGAATTTTATCAATCCTACCTGTGCGAGTTTAGATGTGCCGATGTCCATATAATCGGTCCGTTTTTAATACAAAAAGATAATCAGGATCAGGTGGTTCTGCTAGTACTTTAGAGTAAAATGCACCAAACTTAGCGCCTCCATCTGGGGTATCAAAGCTTTTATTGGTATATAAACGTTTAGTTTCTGAATTATTATCTTGGGAATATGGCCAATGAGTCGGTCCTTGTGCTGCTAAAAATTCATGACTCAAACCCGACATATCACAAGGACGCTGACGAGTTAATTGTACAAACTCAACATAAACTTCCACAGAATAATTAAAAGCAAACTTATCAGCAAAACCTAATCTTCTTCCCACTTCCGCGAAAATTTCCCAGTTAGGTTTTGCTTCCCTTGGTGGTTGATTAAAACTCTGACATAGAGTGACACGACGTTCAGAATTAGTCATAATTCCCGTTTTTTCACCCCATTGTGCCGCAGGTAGCAAAAGGTGAGCATAAGCAGGAGTTTCCGTAAGATAATAAGCATCTTGATAAATCGTAAAAGCCAATTTTAATAATGCTTTTTTAGTCCTTTCTCAATCTGGCATACTGACAGAGGGATTAGTTGCTGCAATCGATAATAACTTAACATGATCAGATTCTAAACCAGTAATCATATCCCAAGCAGTTAAACCTGAAATTGGTGAAATTTTACCCCTTTCTTTCTAAACCCCAAAATTCCTCAACTTCTGTGCGATGTTGGTCATTTTGTATTAACCGATATCCCGGTAACAAGTGTGCTAAACCTCCGGCTTCTCTTCCTCCCATAGGATTAGGTTGACCAGTTTAAAAAAAAGGACCAGCACCAGGTTTACGGATTTGTCCAGTCATCAAATGTAAATTAATAATAGTTCTAACTTTTGCAGTACCTTTAGAAGATTGATTAACCCCCATTGACCACATAGAAAGAACAGATTTTGCTTTCCCCCAATATTTAGCCGTTCTTTCTAAATCTTGAACACTAATTCTAATTCCACATTGACGGGCTACTACATCAGGAGAATAATAACGAATTACTTCTGCATAAGCTGGAAAATTGCTAGTGCAATCATCCATAAAAGCTGTATCTATATAATTCCATTTCACTAATAAATAGGCAATACCATTGAATAAATCAATATCTGTACCGGGACGAATGGCTAAATGTAAATCTGCGACTTCTCCGGTGGGAGTGTGATGCGGGTCAACAACTACCATTTTGACGTGACGATTTTTTATAATATTTTGCCAATCTGTCAAAAATAATTGGGTGACATTCTGCGGTATTTGTCCCAATTAAAAAAGCACAATCAGTTAATTCCAAATCATTGGAACAACAAGGAGGACCATCAGCACCAAAACTCTGAATGTATCCAGATACCGCACTAGACATACAAAACCGCGAATTAGCATCGAATATTTATTAGCACAGAAAATTCTGTTAAATGGGAGTTGTAGGTCTAAAATATTAGACAGTTTGAAGATGGATAAAAGAGGTAAAAATGGAATTACAGAAATTATGCCAACTTCCAGCTATCCATTGACAACGAAAATGTAACATAATTTCCGCATTTTGTTTTAACCAAAATTTACTGTTTCCTTTCATTCTTAAATTGACAACTTGGCGGATTAAACTTTCGATAGCTCTACTACCAATAGGTAATTTACTGGCTAAAACTTCAGCATAATTCAAACATTCTTCCCGATAGGGACGTAAAAGATAATTTCTTTCTTGAACCAGAGTTTTATCATGCTCTCCTACTGCTGAAGAAATAAATTCATCCATATTGATGCAGCTTCTCTAATCTTTTCTTGATGGGCCTTAAAAGTTTGTCTATTCCATTCGGGAATTTTATTAATTCCTAAAGGTTTCGTAACTTGCTCTTGGAAATCTTTCAAACATTTGCTTAAATCAAGACTTGAATATATATATTTTGTCATTAATGGTAGGCGTTCCCTGTTTTTTCTCTGGAAATACTACTTTCTTTGACCACAATACCAGTCTGTCTCAACTTCTCTCATCTGATAAATTTATCTAGTAATTTCACTTAATCTATATATATAGATGTAATATTTTGATCGTACGGTAAATGATTTTTATCAATGCCTGTTTTGGGTTTAGTGATCGCACACTTTTTACCCCACCTCACAAAATCGGGTTGCTCCCCATCCTTATCACTATTAGCGGGATTCTGAGGGTATACGTGTTCAATAGATGTTCCTGCAAAATCATAAACTCTGCTTTTCTCATGACATACAGGTTTTCTATTCGCTTCGTTTTTATACCATTGATAATAATATTCAACAGACAGAAGAAAATACTCAAGCGGTTTATTGCTTGTACCAGTTCATTGATATTGAAGCAGTGTTAATGAATTTCTAAAAGTTTGTTCTCCAGCTTTTGATTGGAACAACTTACTAAGTTGTGTTCTTAGGGTTTCAATGCTATACAATTGGGAATTTTTGCGAATATTAATAGCTTCCTTAGAGGAAATAATCTCTAATGGAGTTATATGTTCATTACATATTAATTTATATCTAAAAAATGTTCTCTCTAAGATTTTAACTATCTCTGAAAAATCCTTCTGATCTACTTCACATGAGGCAAGCAACAAGGGAATTGATAAAGTGTGTCCTAGTTCAACTAAAAGAATATTTAAACGAGTTCTATCCCAAGCATTTATAGGTTGCTATTCTCGATATAACCATTCCCCTTTAACTAATTTCCGACATTGAAGTATTTGTTCTTTAATATCTTGCATTGTTTTTCTAATATTCTCTGTAACATTGGTTGTTAGATGATGTTTTTTATGTTCTGGAAAAAATTTATGAAGAAACATATCAAACACAGCATTAAGAACTCCACGGAAAAAATGATTAATATCTGATCCTTGCTTTCTTTTGCCAAAACAAATTGTTTAGCTATTTATCGAATCTGATACACACTCTGAGTTCCAAGCATAGGCTCTTTGATTTTTTGTAATCAAAAAAAATGTAGATTTGCGTTTAAGAAGAATACCTACAGAAATATATCCTGCATCAATATTCATATATTAACAATAAATTGGTTTATTTATTCATTACTGAATGATATTACAAACTGTGTCAAAATGTCAAAATAATGACAGCCTCGAAGCTGATAAGTAATAATGAGTGCTAGTTAAAAATCAGAGCATAAATTACAACATCTATGAAACGACGTGAATTCTTGAATTGGGTGGGTTTAGGTTTATTAGCTAGTTCCTTACCTGTAGCGGTCGCAGCCTGTTCTACTGAAACAACCACATCAGCATCTTCTACATCTGGTGCAGCTACTCAAAAATGGCAAAAAGTGGGTACTGTGGCAGAATTAGACAAGACGGGACAATTATTAGTAGCAGATTCCCCAGTGGGTGCAGTTTTAGTAGTAGGTACATCCAAAGCAGCCAAAGATTTGATTGCTGTTAACTCTACCTGCACTCACAAAGGTTGTACAGTTGCTTGGAAAACAAATAAAAATCAGTTTGTCTGTCCTTGTCATGATGCAGAATTTGCTCGTGATGGCAAAGTAAAAGAAGGCCCAGCCGAAAAACCATTAAAAACCTACCTCGCTAAGATTGAAAGCGATTCTGTATTTGTGAAACAAGCTTAAGTTGTAATTCGTAATTCGTAATTATTGATTTACTCCCCCACACCCTTATACCCCTCTGGCCCGAATTTCTCAAATTTGTATCAAGATCTACTAAACTGAGGAGATAAATTCATTTAGGGAATGACAGCCTTAAATTTAATTCAGGCTACTACTTAAAATGCGTCTAGAGCAGTTGCAAGCTTTGTTAGTGATCGCCCTGGCAGTTTTCAACAAGCACCAAAAAAATATGGTGTTACCCAATCGACAATCAGCAGGCAAATCCAAGCACTAGAAGCAGATTTGGGGGTAGAACTGTTTCACAGAGCAACTCATGCCAAACTGACATTAGGGGTGAACACTTATTACCCCGTCTCAGTAAAATCTGTCAAGGTTTAATTCAAGATTGCTTTGATCAATCTAGAACCGAAACTTCAAGCAGCCTTAGAAGTTAACACCTTAGTTGCTTTTCGGGGAGTAGTCCCTCAAGGAGAACTAATAGCTTTACTACCCCATTCCGGATTAATAGAAGCAAAATTTGATCCCAGTCTTGTAGTCCGTCCTCTAGCTAGCAATAGTAATTTACCAGATAATTCCAGTTTGACTCGTCGGGTTGGGAATACCGCGACCAACTAGGTAAACGTCCACCACTGGCAACAATGGAATCAATATGGCGTCCCTATGCTGGTGATGCTCATATTATTGCGGGTTTTGTCCATCCACCGACCGAAGCAATGTCTCAAGTTGCTTTAGAACTGATTGAAGTGAAGAAATATACCTTTGTCAAGGGTTTAGAAGGTAGTTGTGATTTACCGCGCTAGCGCACTGCCATTATTGGCTTCTCATCATCCAAAACACAAGAATTAGAACGCCTACTCCTCGTCCCCCGTGAATGTGAATATGCGTTTACACCTAAAAACGTTAGCCTTGGTACGACAGAGGAACTCATAAAGGATATACAGTCCGTTCTAGCTGGAGAACCAAGCGAATTTATGCAAACAGCCTTATGGAATGGCGGTTTTTATCTATGGCACAGCGGCATTTGTCCACATATTCCAGCGGGTATAGACAAAGCCAAAGAATTATTTAGTAGGGGTGTAGTAGCCGCTAAACTGCGAGAACTGATTCCTGTTCTTTGTCACCTGTTAAGAGTTCCCCACAGACAATAACATACCCTCACAAGCCAGTAAAACATTGGGAAAAGCAGATTTAACTTGGTCTTGAATTTCATCAAGAAAAGTATCATTATCATCTGGGTGATGGTGGGAGATAACTAATCTTTTTACATCAGCAGTTTGAGCTAAATCAACTGGAGTTTTCCAAAATAATTCAGCATACTCATGGTTTTTATCAGTCGGTGGAGTGTAAGTAGCATTAGTAACGAGTAAATCAGCACCTTGAATAATATGTAAAATCTGCTTTTGCTCTTCTATATCAAGACTTTTATGTAAATCTGTCGCGTAGGCAATGCTATGCTCTCCCCAAGTCACCCGGTAGCCGATTGACTTCTGATTTTTATTGATTATTGCCATCGTTATTTTCACTTCACCTAACTCTACTGCATTGCCAGGAGTCAAATTATAAAAATTCAAATCTGACTCCATCACCTGTAAAGGGTAAGGAAAGTGAGGCTGTAGCATCTGATCGCACAAACATTGTTTGATTGATGCACCATTTGAGGCAGCTGTTCCGTAAATATGAAAGCAATTACTTGCAATAAATGCCGGCGCAAAAAAGGGAAATCCTTGGATTCGATTTGATTGGGAGTTGGTAAAAAATAAATGGGCTTCTAAGGATTTTTGTTCCTGCTGCCACATTTTCCCCAAGATGCGTAACCCAGTACCCCCATCAAAAATTAAGTGTTGTCCTGCTACATATATTTCTACACAAGCAGTATTACTACCATAGCGGCAGGTGTGACTGTTCGGGGTAGGAATTAAACCTCTTACACCCCAAAATTTAACCCAAAACTCCCCACCAAGGTGATTGTCCATGGGAGTCACTTGTTCATTAACGTAGTTTTTGGAATTAGATAGCTCAAAATTTGACATTTTTTTTGAAATTAGAGCTTACTGAGCAAATCATCGTAGTTTCGCACTTCTAACATCTGGTTTTTTTCATCCACGAAAACAACTGTAGGAGAGTAATGTTTTAACTCTTCTAGTGTAAATTGCCCATAAGTCATTATAATCAAGCGATCGCCAATAATGCCTAAACGTGCGGCTGCCCCATTTAATTCTATTATCCCTGAGTTAGCTGGAGCAGGAATAGCGTAAGTAATAAAACGCTGACCATTAGCACTATTCACTACTTGTACTTGCTCATAAGGTAAAATACTAGCTTTATCTAAAAGAACTTGGTCGATACTGATACTACCCACGTAGTTAATATTTGCCCCCGTGAGGGTACAGTTATGAATTTTAGCCAAAAGGAGAGTCCGCTGCATTTCGTTTTGGGGTTTTCCGCCACAAGTGGGAGTAGTTTAAGTCTATTAATCAGGTTTTAGTTGGTAATGGGGACTAGGGACTAGGGACTGGTGATTGGTAATTGGTGATTGGTAATTGGAAAAACTCTTCATCCGAGTCCCTCATCTTCCTTCCCCATCCCCAGTCCCTAGTCCCCATTACCCATCATCTATTATTATTTAGCAGCTTTGATGAACTTTTCTACTAAGGGTGCAACCCTGTCTACATCTTGCCAGCCAAGAATTTCTGTCACCTTTTTTTCCAAATTTTTATAAGAACGGAAAAATTCAGCAATTTCGTCTAAACGGTGGGCAGGTAAATGTTTCAATGATTTTACATGGGCGTAGCGTGGATCTTTATCGGGAACACAAAGAATTTTCTCATCGCGATCACCACCGTCAATCATTTCTAAATAACCAATTGGTCTTGCAGCAATGACACAACCGGGAAAGGTCGGTTCATCCATTATTACCATCCCATCCAGAGGATCACCATCATCAGCTAAGGTATTAGGTATAAAACCATAGTCATAAGGGTATTTTACTGAAGAATAAAGAACCCTGTCTAGAGCAAAAGCTTGTAATTCCTTATCGTACTCATATTTATTTTTACTCCCGCCTGGAATTTCAATCAGAACATTAATCACACCCGGTTTTGGTTGGGCAGGAATAAGAGATAAATCCACAACAAAACTCCTTCGCTAACAGTGAATCTAGGTAGAACGCAGTTTGGTTCCCCGTGTAAGATTTTAGGACAATTGTGCATCTCTTCCCAAGGTCTTTGTACAAAAGACGCAGAACCCCGACTTCTGTGAGAAATCAGGGTTATTGTTGTATGGCTAGCGCCACGCTGCGCTATAACGCAGAATTTAGGATTACTTTAGGATTACTTTAGAATTGCCTAATTTGGGTTAGGAACATTTATTTATTGCTTCTTACTAAGAAGTAAGTCAGGTTCTGCTGATTGTTCTGAACATCAGCTGAAGAATAGTGGGAAATGATAAATACAGGTAGGGTAAGGGTTATGAGTGCGATCACCGTTCCCACAATGTCTGCCAAACGTTGGGAATATGTATCGGAAGAATTGGCAGACTGGCTATTTGAATTCATACAAAATTGCAGTTTTTCTGATCACTGGTAGGTTTACTCTCGATGAGAGAGTCTCAATTTCTATTTTAGCTATTTTTATTGAATTAACTTGGTATTCATCATTAATTTTATCCAGTTTTAAAAGTGGCATACTAAATTTTTGTTCGCAACAACTTTATTACAAATTTAGATATCAAACACCCAGAGTTTAATGTTGTAACTAATTATTTGCCATTATCACTGAACCAAAGTCATCAATCATTGACATCAAAATTATATCTCCTGCATGATTCGTTACCTTTTTAATGAAATTGAGGTTAAACAAACAAAGTTTATCGGCATGAGTTTGTTTAATTAAAACGCTCAGATAGCTATATATAAAGCATTTCGATGATTTTTTGGGATTCAGCACATAGTTATTTTAGTTAAAGCCACTGAAAGCATCACGGTGTCCTAAATGGTTTAACTACACATACACTCTGAGTCTTGACGATTCCTCAAAATTAGCAGTAAATTGTTTTTATAATCAGATCTATCTACTGTATAAATACAGTTACCGCTTTGGAAAGTAAACTAAATTTATGCACCGTAAATACAATTCCATAATCTCCGTAAATAGACTTTATCGCTGTGAGTTAGATCACAATATTTGTGTAAATCTATATATAGATAGAGATTTCCTTCAACCTGAAATATAAATAGCTGATAACTTGATATATATAATTTTCGGTTAATAAATGGTTAACTATCATAAACAGTTAGCCACAATGAAAAATGTATACCAATAAACAATAAAGTTGATAATGAAAAAATAAACAATAAAGTCGATAATGAAAAGACCGCCCCCAGTAGAGGCGGTATGGTTAACCAATAGGAGGGTGATTACACCTTACTTAATTCATTAGACCTCTTGCAGAATTAATTCTATGTTATAATGGGGTGTTGTCTTTGTTTTAGCCAAAAGTTAGAGTGACACGGTTATGTATGTTTGAATTAGCGTTTGAATTAGCGAGCGCAAAGAACACCAAAAATACATAAAATATAAAACTCTCTATCATACCACAGAAACAATTTTGCAAGAGGTCTATTTTAAAAATGCTGTATTCTAGATTTGCATTTGTCCTAGATTCTATTTTTTCATCCTTTACCATAAGCACTCATAGGTTCTTTGATGAATCGGATGTAAAGATGCCTAAAGGTAGATTTAATGACCCGAGGCATGGCAAAATCAATGGGCATTAATGTTTCTGGTAGTTGCCAATCCGTAATTTGTAATAAATCTGGTGATAGATTGGGAAATTCAATATCTGTTAATTCTGGGCAAATTCCCAATCTTTTAGCAGCCGCAACCGTGGGAACTTGTTCAGGTGAAACTTGCAGAACTTCCAAGATTGCTCGATCTAAGGCAAATACATTTGCTGATGCTGCTAAAATACCCAAATTACGAGGTTCACCACCACTTGGTCCATTTCCTTCATGACCAATAATCCCATCTAAAATAGTTAAACTGGGATTAATTGCTCTGGCAGTTTCTACTAACATTTCTCCAAATCTTTTTGCATCTTTACCACTTTCAAAGTGCCACCACGCTTTCATTTTACCGGGAACACAACCAAAGAGGTTTTTTACTCCTAAAGTAACAGTTAATTGGGCATGAGATTTAAGTTTAGGCAGGTTAATTATCATATCTGCTTCCATTGCTTCTTTAGAAAGTAACAGGTGATTAAAATTATCACTAACCGTTTGATAACGGTTCCCATTAAATTCAACAATGGGGATATTTAATTCTTCTAAAATTGGTAATAACCCATTGGCTATGGCCACACCTTTAGCACTACCAAAAGCGGGACTATCTCCTAAAAATGGCTGACCACCTGCGGCTATCACCATTTCAGCAACAGCGCGGACTAATTCGGGGCGGGTGGTACACTCTTTTGTAGGACGTGAACTTGTGAGCAAATTGGGTTTAAGAAGGATGTGATCACCTGGTTTCACAAAGGCAGCTATTCCCCCTAATGCTTCTAACAGCGTTTCTAAAGATTCTTTTAAAGCATCTTGTTCGTAGGATTTAGCTCGGATTAAACTAACGGATGATTTTGGTGTCTGCATAATTAATAATTGCGTTATTATCTAATAATATAGATGAATTTGAATTAATCCTTGAGGGTTTAGCATTGCTAAACCCTTACTTCTTTATTTATAAAGGCACAATTGCGCTCATCTGCTCTAAATCTAATACGGTTGCTAATTCTGCTTCTGTCATTAAGCCTTTTGCAAGAACTATCTGACGCAGAGATTTCCCGGTTTCTAAAGATTCTTTAGCGACGGCAGCAGCATTCAGATAACCAATGTGGGGATTTAAGGCGGTGACTAATGCTAAACTACCTTCAGCGTAGGCTAAACATCTTTCTTTATTGGCAGTGATACCTTGGATGCAGCTTGTAGTTAGAGCAGAAATTGTATTTCCTAAAATCTCGATGCTGTGAATTAAATTGTAGGCGATGATGGGCATCATCACATTTAATTCTAATTGTCCGGCTTGGGCTGCAAGTGCGATCGCATTATCGTATCCCATCACCTGAAAACATACCATTGATGTCATCTCTGCCATTACCGGGTTATATTTCCCAGGCATAATAGAAGAACCCGGTTGGACTGGAGGTAGTTGAATTTCCTTAAACCCGGTTTTGGGTCCTGAGTCCATTAACCGTAGGTCATGAGAGATTTTAACTAAATCCTGGGCTAAATTTCGCACGCCCCCGGAAACATTCACAAATGCACCCATACTTTGCATAGCGGCCATTAAATGCGGTGCAGGTTCTAAAGGCATTTCTAATAATTGCGAAAGCACTTCTACTACCCGTTTGCGATATTCAGGATGGGTATTCATTCCTGTTCCGGCTGCACTACCACCTAAACCCAAGCTCATCAAATCACCAGAAGCGATATATAATCGGTTCTGATGTTCCGTGAGGATTTGCGCCCAAGCCTGGAAGTTTTCACCCAAACGCACAGGTACTGCATCTTGTAAGTGGGTTCTCCCAGATTTGACGATATCTTGAAATTCTACTCCTTTGGCTTCTAGGACAGAAATTGCTGTTTCTAAGGCGGGATTTAATGTTTTATAAAGTGCTAATAAGCCACCGATACGGATAGCGGTAGGAATAACATCGTTGGTAGACTGTCCATAGTTAAGATGATCGTTAGGACTAACGCGCTTATAGTTGCCCTTTTGGTCTCCCAGAATTTCTAAAGCGCGGTTGGCTAGAACTTCATTAACATTCATGTGGTGAGAAGTTCCCGCACCGGCTTGATAGACATCAACGACGAATTGATCACGGAGTTTACCTGCTAATATCTCATCAGTTGCTTGGATGATGACTTGGCTAATATCTGCGGGGATACAACCGAGTTCTCCATTGACAATAGCAGTAGCTTTTTTAATATATAAACAAGCACTTACGTAAGTATGTAAGGGCTTGATGCCGCTTATAGGGAAATTTTCGATAGCGCGTTGAGTTTGGATACCGTAATAAACATTACTAGCAATTGAGCGATCGCCCATCGAGTCCCGTTCAATGCGAAAATCTGTATTGTTAGTCATCGTCTGCTATGGAATAATCTCAAAATACAAATCATCCCATGCAGATACACCAAAAGCCTAATTTAGAAATCTTTTTTAGGATTAACTTGAGGTTAAATACTGGGAGGTAAAATATTATGGTAGCAACATCAACCCGTCATTTGAGTTTAGAAGAATTTTTAAAACTACCAGAAACTAAACCGACAAGTGAATATATCAACGGAGAAATAATTCAAAAACCCATGCCTCAAGGGAGGCATAGCACAATGCAAGGTGAGTTAGTTACTAACGTTAATAATGTAGTAAGACGTCGAAAAATCGCTCACGCTTTCCCAGAATTACCCTGTACCTTTGGTGGACGTTCTATAGTTCCAGATGTAACGGTATTTGCATGGAATAGAATTCCTGTAGATGGCAATGGAAATATTGCCAATGTTTTTAATACTTATCCTGATTGGACAATTGAAATCCTTCCTCCTGAACAAAGTGCAACTAAGCCTACCAAAAATATTTTACATTGTTTAAATCATGGTACTAGCTTAGGCTGGTTAATTAATCCTGAAGAATCTAATATTATAGTTTATCCACAAAACCAACAACCAATATTTTTAGATCAAGCAGAAGATATATTACCAGTTCCAGATTTCGTCGGTAATTTACATTTGACTGTGGGTGAATTATTTGACTTCCTGAAATTATAAAAATTATAAACTGAAAATTGCATGAATTTAGCAAACTTAATTACTTTTTCAAGACTTCTGGGAATACCATTTCTACTTTATGGTTTATATATTCCCACACCCCAGGCCCAATGGATATGTTTAACTGTATTTTTAATTGCAGCCTTAACTGATTGGTTAGATGGATATTTAGCGAGGAAACTAAATCAAATTACTGATTTAGGAAAATTTCTTGATCCTTTAGTAGATAAATTATTGATACTTGCACCGTTATTAGTATTAGTTGAATTAGGGAAAATACCATCTTGGGCAGTGTTTGTAATTTTAGCACGAGAATTAGCGATCGCAGGTTGGCGTGTCAATCAAACCACCATTAGCGGTGCGAATATTTGGGGTAAATTAAAAACAGTCAGTCAAATAATTGCTATCGCTCTACTCATAGCACCTTTATCACCAGTTTGGCAACTTTCAGCTTTAATTACCTTTTGGGTATCAGTAATTTTAACTGTAGCTTCTGGAATCATCTATTTATTACCATCCAAGTTAGAATAAGTTTGGTCATAAAGGCTGCCATTTTCGGGTTAGTAAACCACATCTTTTTGTTTCATACAGAAGCTCAGAGGCGTAAATAGATAAAATATAACATATATCATGAGGGTATTTTAAATATACCGCTCCTCAATCATTTACAAACTCCTTCTATTCCCTATTCCCTAGCTTATGTATCAAACAGATCCACCAATTCCCGCAAAAGAAACCATACCTACCATGTATGATTTTCCCAGTGAGTACCCGCAGGATTGAGGTTTGCCTGACGAATTTCATCTTTTACAACCCAGACTTTTAACATATACCTTTTCTCGTTGTAATTATCCCGCAGATCAAGTATTTGTTGCTTCAGATTTAAATCTTTATTATAAGACCAGGAATCCTTTATCGGATAAACGCCCAGATTGGTTTACTGTAGTGGGTGTTTCCCGTCTTTTTGATCAAAGAGAGTTACGTTTAAGTTATGTAATGTGGCAAGAAATCATTGCTCCTCTTGTCATGGTAGAATTTTTATCTCCAAAAACAGAAAAAGAAGACTTAGGAAGAACTGTAAGGGAAGTTAATCAACCCCCAACTAAATGGGAAGTCTATGAAAGAATTGTCAGAGTGCCTTACTATATTATTTTCGATCTTTACGCCGATAAATTACAAGCATTTCAATTAGTTGCTGATCGCTATTAAGAAATAGATGTGAGTTCTGGTAAAATGTGGATGCCACGAATAGAGTTAGGTTTGGGACTTTGGCAAGAAAGTTTTGAAAGCATTGAACGTTTGTGGTTACGCTGGTATGACAGCGCAGCGAACTAGATTCCTACACCTTTAGAACTCCTGGAAGAGGAAAAAATGCGGTCTGATGAATTAGCCGCTAAGTTGAGAGAATTGGGAATTAATCCTGATAATTTGTAATATCATGTTCGTTTGAATGGTTATCATATCTGTTTGGCTGGTAATTGGTGATTGGTGATTGGGAAAACCTGATGACCTAGTCCCCAGTCCCCAGTCCCTGATTAGATTAAACAGCTTTCAAAATCTCATCATCTACAGAAAAATCTATCTCTGCTTTATCTGCACCATTGACTAAATAATCATTGTGCAAAGAATCTTGCAAACCAGAAACCAAATCATAGTCCGGTTGCCAATTTAATTCGGTCATGGCTTTACTTACCGATGCAAAAAAGTGTTGTACACGGATGGGGAAAGCTTTACCTTTGCCAAAATCAAACTTTTTCGGATCGTAATGCACAATTTTAATATCATCAGCAGATTTGCCAGCAGCAACAGCGCACGCACGGGCTAAACCATCGAAAGTCACAAAGCGATCGCCTGAAATATTATAAATCTGTCGAACCACTGTTTCATTACCAATCACCTGTCTCATTGCCTTGGCCAAATCCTTAACATGACCTAACTGAGTAATATGCATACCATTTCCAGCAATTGGAATCGGGCGATCGCGCACAATTCTATCAAAAAACCAGCTTTCCAAAGGATTATAATTCTGGGGTCCGTAAATATAAGTTGGACGAATGGAAGTAAAAGGAATTCCTAATTGCTGCAAGTAAGCTTCCGTCTCATGCTTACCCTTGTGACGACTCTTCGGATCAACAGTATCATCTTCGATATGGGGCATTTGATCAGATTTCAGATATACCCCCGCAGAACTCATATACACAAAATGTTGTACCCGTCCTTGGAAAATTTCCGCCAACGGTTTAGTATCAGCAAGTTCCCGACCATTATTGTCAAAAATGACATCAAACTCTTCTTGTGCTAATTTTTCTGTAAGCTGGGTTGAGTCAGTGCGATCGCCTATAATTTGTCCTACACCATCAGGCGCTGGATGATTACCACGATTAAACAAAACCACCTCATGTCCAACTTCCACCAACAGCTGAGTCAAGTAGACACCAATGAACCGAGTCCCACCAATAACCAGAATACGCATAAAATCCCAATTCCTTAGTAACTTAGGTGGCAAAATCACCCCTGTCATTGAGGTTATCAGAGGAAATAGCGAATAGGGAATAGTTAAAAAGCAAAAGACAAAAGTTAATTAATTTTCCCCCGCCCCCAGTCCTTCACAAGAGTAGGTTTTTTACTGGATCGTGAGGGCAAGACAAGGTGGACAAGAGGGAATAGTTAAAAAGCAAAAGACAAAAGTTAATTAATTTTCCCCCGCCCCCAGTCCTTCACAAGGGTAGGTTTTTTACTGGATCGTGAGGGCAAGACAAGGTGCACAAGGTGGACAAGGGAGTAAAACCGTACAAATCATGTACTCTTGATCACAAGAACAGACGCTTAAAAGACCATTCTGTGTATAAAATCTTCCTTGTCTTGCCTTCACAGATCATATTAAAAACCTACCCCTGTGATGCCCGCAGTCCCCAGTCCGCAAATTTTGAATTTTGAATTTTTAATTTGGTATTGGCTGTGCCTTTGAAATATGCTTTAGTTCATGAATGGCTAACACCTAAAGCCACAGGCGGTTCAGAACTCGTAGTCAGGGAAATATTGAATCACATAGATGCTGATTTATATGCCCTGATTGACTTTGAATCCAGCAACCCTGAAAGTTATCTCCACAAACGTCAGATTGGTAAAACCTTTCTCCAGCACTTGCCATTAGCTCGCAAAGGTATACAAAAATATCTGCCTTTGTTACCATTAGCCATCGAACAATTGGATTTGCGGCAATATGACGTAATTTTGTCTTCATCCCACGCTGTAGCCAAAGGCATCCTATCAACCCCTGATCAGCTGCATATTTGTTACTGTCATAGCCCAATGCGCTATGCTTGGGACTTGACCTTTGATTATCTCAACCAAAGCAAACTAGGAGAAGGCGGCATTGGATGGATCACCAGATATTTGTTGCATAGTTTACGTCAATGGGATGTATTGAGCGCCAACCGCGTAGATTATTTCATTGCCAACTCTCAACATACAGCCCGACGGATTTGGCGTTGCTATCGACGAGAAGCAAAAGTCATTTACCCACCAGTAAACATCGAAAACTGTCCCTTTTCATCTGACAAAGAAGATTTTTATCTGATCGTTTCCCGATTAGTTAGCTACAAACAAGTATCCTTGATTGTTCAGGCTTTTAATCAGCTAAAACGACCATTGGTGGTGATTGGTACAGGACCAGAAATGAAACAGCTCCAAGAGATAGCAAATCCTCATGTCCAAATACTGGGATGGCAACCAGAGGATGTGGTAAAAACATATATGTCTCGTGCTAAAGCCTTTGTCTATGCAGCTCGTGAGGATTTTGGTATTGCCTTAGTAGAAGCGCAAGCTTGTGGAACTCCAGTCATTGCTTATGGTGCAGGAGGGGCGGTAGAAACAGTCAGAGATATTCGTACCTGTATGGACACAGGAACAGGTATATTCTTCAAAGAACAAACAATAACAGCTTTAGTGGAGGCAGTAGAAAAATTTGAAGCCTATCAGGATTTTTTAAAATATGAGTATATAAGATTACACTCGACTCAATTTTCTCAACAAGTTTTTGCAAATCGCTATCTAGATTTTCTCAACCAGTGTCAAGAAAAAATTCTTCCCTGAAGTGATGGTCAAGATTTTTGTATTTATTTTTTAGGCTTTTGGGAATTTAATCCCAGAATCACTGCGTTTTAGCTTTAAGATCGGGACTATGTGTGGTGTGGATTATTAAGGAGTATGATGACTGCCCAGAGCTCACTCCTCTCCGGCAAGCGATACCCACGTAAAGATGCTAGTGCCTCAATGCGTACTTTAGCAAAACGTGGTCAAAAAACTAAACCCCCTAAGATACAACCTAGAGGTTTGGTTTTTCAGGGTTTAAACGGAGAGTTTGCCAAACGACTGTTTGATATTGCATTTTCGCTGTCGGTTTTGATCTTGTTTTTCCCAATATATATAATCTTGGCCTTACTGATTGCTGTCAGTTCAAAAGGGCCAATCTTTTATGTCCAAGAACGGGTTGGTAAAAACTATCGCCGATTTAAATGTATTAAATTCCGCACTATGGTGAGCAATGCAGATGAAATGCTTGCCCAAATCATGGAAACATCCCCAGAGTTGCGCCTGGAATTTACCAGTACTTTTAAACTCAAACAAGACCCCCGAATTACCAAAATCGGCCACTTCCTGCGAATTACGAGTTTAGATGAATTTCCCCAATTTTGGAATGTTCTAAAAGGTGATATGAGTGTTGTTGGACCACGCCCTTTAGTAGCCGAAGAATTACCAAAATATGGCTTTCACATCGAGCAGATTTTAACCATCCGTCCGGGAATTACTGGATTATGGCAAGTGTCTGGACGGAATGATATTCCTTACCCCCAACGAGTTCAAATCGACTTGCACTACGTCAAATTTAGGAATTTTTGGCTAGATTTATGGATCATTTTGAAAACCATTGATGTAGTCATCATACCTAAAAATAACGGGGCATATTAACGTAAGTTGCTGTTTGAGAATAGGAGTTCAGGAGTTCAGAAGTTTAGGAGTATGGCTTACGCCACGCTGGGTTATCAGGAGTTCACGAGCAAAAATTAAGTTGTTTAAGTTTTTTCTTCTGCTTTCCTTATCTACTGACTACTGACTCCTGTTGTAAATTTTATTGAATCTTTATAAAAATCAATAATAAATGAAATTTTGGACAAGATTCAGAAGAATTATCAAATTATACTAATATTTTTGATTTAGATAATGAGAGACTGAACTTGTTAAAGTGCTTTTTATTAAGTAAATTGGTTTAAATTTAAGTTTTGATCAGTAGGTGGGTGTTAAAAATTGTCGTTATGACAAGGCAAGATGTGAACCAGCGGGGTATTGGGGAGCCACTGCGGTGGAAGGGTTTCCCGGCATAAAGCAAGTGGCGTGGTTTCCGCCATGTACGCGCTTCGCCTTCCCCCAGGGTCCGACTGGAGAAGCCGAAGGGCAAGAGGCACTCGTGCAATAGGGAAGAGGTTTTAGTCAATTTTACTTTTCGTTACATACTTCGGTTTTTTTGTGCCTTCCTACTTAGCAAGTAAGACTTGTATATTTATAATCAGGCAATTTTAGCCATGATTTGCTATTTTACCTGAAATGATCTGTAACTTTTACAACTTCAAAACCAAGGGATAATTGGGTATGACGCAACAAAAACGAGCGTTGATTACTGGTATTACAGGTCAAGATGGTTCTTATCTGAGCGAGTTTTTACTAGAACAAGGTTATCAAGTTCATGGGATTATTCGTCGCACTTCCACCTTTAACACAGACCGCATTGATCATATTTATGAAGACCCCCATAAAGCTGGGGTAAAATTATTACTTCACTATGGTGACTTAACAGATGGTACTACTCTGCGCCGGATTTTAGAAGAAGTCAAACCTACAGAAATTTATAACTTAGGCGCTCAATCTCATGTCAGAGTTAGCTTTGATTCGCCAGAATATACAGTAGATTCGGTCGGAATGGGAACTTTACGTTTGTTAGAAGCCATCCGTGACTATCAACAACGCACAGGTATTCAAGTACGTTTCTACCAAGCTGGTTCTTCAGAAATGTATGGCTTGGTGCAAGCAGTACCCCAAAGTGAAACTACACCTTTTTATCCCCGTAGTCCCTATGCTTGTGCTAAAGTTTATGCCCACTGGCAAACAGTAAATTATCGAGAATCTTACAACTTATTTGCTTGTAATGGTATTCTTTTTAACCATGAATCACCCCGGCGTGGTGAAACTTTTGTTACCCGTAAAATTACAAGAGCGGTTGCTCGCATAGTGGCTGGCAAACAGAAAAGTATATATATGGGCAATTTGGATGCCAAACGTGATTGGGGTTATGCTAAAGATTATGTAAAAGCCATGTGGCTGATGTTGCAGAAGGACGAGCCAGATGATTACGTCATTGCTACGGGTGAAACTCGCTCAGTGCAGGAGTTCTTGGAATTAGCATTTGGTTATGTAAATCTCAATTGGGAAGATTATGTGGAGTTTGATCAACGGTATTTAAGACCTGCGGAAGTAGATTTGTTAATTGGTGATCCTACTAAGGCACAGCAGCAGTTAGGTTGGAAACCTTCAGTTACTTTTGAAGAACTGGTTTCTTTGATGGTAGAAGCTGATTTACAGGCACTGGGTTACACTTCCCCTAATGGCAATGGTTCACAACAACCCCCAGATATTGCTACTATTCGTCAGGAACTAGGCGCTCTCCACTTTTGATTTACACCGCTAAGGATAAAAATATGACTGCCTTAGAACTAACAAATAAACGCATTCTTGTCACTGGTGGTTCGGGTTTTCTAGGTCGTCAAGTGATAGATCAACTGTGCAAAGCTGGGGCTGACCGTGAGAAGATTACAGTTACGCGATCGCACGATTGTGATTTACGAGTATGGGAAAATTGCCAACGTGCAGTTGACCAACAAGATATAGTCGTTCACTTAGCTGCTCATGTTGGTGGTATTGGTCTAAACCGCGAAAAACCCGCAGAGTTGTTCTACGATAACTTGATTATGGGAGTCCACCTAATTCATGCTGCTTATCAAGTGGGTTTAGAAAAATTCGTCTGTGTTGGTACAATTTGCGGTTATCCCAAATTCACCCCGGTCCCCTTTAAAGAAGAAGATTTGTGGAATGGCTATCCAGAAGAAACTAACGCCCCCTATGGAGTGGCTAAGAAGGCGCTGTTAGTTCAACTACAATCCTACCGTCAGCAGTACGGCTTTAATGGTATTTACTTGCTACCTGTAAACTTATACGGGCCTGAAGATAATTTTAACCCCAGTAGTTCCCACGTTATTCCGGCTTTAATTCGTAAAGTTCACGAAGCCCAAATTCAGGGAGAAAAGCAACTTCCTGTTTGGGGTGATGGTTCTCCTACCCGCGAGTTTCTGTATTCCACAGATGCGGCACGGGGTATTGTTATGGGTACTCAGTTTTTCAATGAATCTGAACCCATTAATTTGGGTACGGGTGATGAAATCTCCATTCGCGATTTAATTAATCTGATTTGTGAGTTGATGGAGTATGAAGGGGAGATTGTTTGGGAAACTGACAAACCTAATGGACAACCACGACGCTGTTTAGATACGGAAAAAGCGAAGGAAGCCTTTGGATTTACTGCTCAAATCAGTTTCCAAGAAGGGCTCAAAAATACCATTGATTGGTATCGTCACAACGCTGTGTAAAAAAAATTTATTTGTAGGAGTTTAGCACTCCTAAAGGCTAAAAAACTTTGATTCAAAACATTGAAAATTGAAAATTGCAGAAAGTTGATTCACCCCTAAAGAAGACAGAACTCCGCCATAGTTTGCTGAAAATTCGTCAATATATGACTGTTCCAGAGTGGAGAGAAAAGAGCGATCACATTTCTTCTCAACTCCAAACATCTGTTATTTTTAACCAAGCAACTACTATCCTGGCTTATTTCAGCTTTCGTCAAGAACCTGATATTAGCGCACTTTTTAGCGATTCCCAACGCCGCTGGGGTTTTCCCCGCTGTGTTGGTAAGTCCCTATTTTGGCACTTATGGCAACCGGATGATATGCTTCAAATGGGCAATTATGGAATTGCTGAACCACACCCAGAAGCGCCAATCATCAATTCTGCTGAAGAAGTAGATTTAATTCTCGTCCCCAGTGTAGCTTGTGATCGCCAAGGATACCGTTTAGGTTATGGTGGTGGATATTATGACCGTTTGTTGAGTTCTCCCACTTGGGCGAAAATACCCACCATAGGAATCGTCTTTGATTTCGCTTATTTATCCCAACTACCAATTGATGATTGGGATAAACCATTACAAGGTGTTGTCACTGAAACAGTCGTATATTAAGTTCAGTGATTATTATTGTTTTAATAACTGATTTTAAATCGGAGCGGCGGGATTCGAACCCACGACCTCCACTACCCCAAAGTGGCGCGCTACCAAGCTGCGCTACGCCCCGTTAACTTAACTTTTAGATTCTCAATCTAAGATTTTGGATTGGGAGTTTATTCCAAATTTGTGAATCTAAACTTAATTAAGTCACTCTTACAAGAGTAACACAAGTTCCAAGAAAAGAGCAAGCCTTTCATTCAAAAAAAATTAAAAAACTTTCAGCATTTCTGTAGCTTGCAGCAATTCTGGTACAGCTTCAGCATCCCATTTTCCTTCTACACACCGCCCTGTATTGAGGATGAAGCGCAAACTATAGGATTGCGGATAGCCTTCTACCTCCATCCATAATAAATCGCTTTCTGCTTCACAGGCGATTTTTTCTTGATCCATTAATTCTGTGGCTAAATGCTTCATTGTGTCTGCAAGCTGATTGAATAAGCGGCAAAAGTCGTTTAATTCAAGTTCGGTGAATTCTATCGCCCAGTCGTCTGTACCAACTAAGCCTTTGAATTCTGATGCCTCTGGGTTCCAGCCTATACGCCAACCTATTCCGCTTTTGATGACTCTTCGCATGATTATTTTTTCAACGCAGAGGAACGCAAAGTAAAACGCTGAGGGGTTGATTAGTTGGTGAGGAGATATTTAAGATGGCGGGTTAAAGATATTTACGAGGACTTGGACTAGACTGTTGCGTTGTTTGCGGGTGAGTTTGGCTATGGCGGTGCAATCCCCCTCTAAGGGATGTTGCTTTAACGAATCATTACCCGGATATGATGCTTCATATATTGTTTCATTGGCATCCAGGTAATCAGCTAAGGTGAGTTTCCAATCTAAACGATATATGGGGGATCTGCCTTATCTTTATTTTTGTATTGGTTTTCTTTTGGCATATCTGGTAATTGTGTATACACCAGTTGCCAAACATCACTAGGACTAATTCTCTGAGCTACTGTAGGTGAAATAGTGAAAAAATTTGCACTTACTGAACCTAAAGTAATGAAACTCACTGTGATTAAAGGAGTGATCAGTCCTAAGTTAAACCGTACAAATAAAAGTTTTTTCTTTTTCATATTATTTGAAGTGCAAAAAGGGAACTGGAAACTGAGAACAGAGACAAAACTCTTCCCAATCTCCAATACCCTATCAGTAGTTATAATTCGCCGATAATCTCTGGCTGAGTCATTTCATCAGACATCTCAATAATTGCTCTGAGTACGGGTTTCATCATTGCATCTTCATTATTCTCAAAATCTTCATAACGCCGACGCTTGGCACGATTCGCCACTTGAACTGTGATTCGATAGCGATTTGAGGCCGCGCTAATAAGCTCCTCAGCCCGGTGCATAATCTGAGACTGGGTTGTCTCGAACTTGGAACGCTTGAGCATAATTAGTGGTTGTTGGGATTCTATCCCAGAATAGCACCAGTCAGTAGGGGTTAATCACAACTGTATTTTGGGTAAAGACAAGATACGCGCAAAATTTATCACGATGTAAAGTTGTGTAAAGTAGTCATGTATTTATGTCTTTCAAACATTGCCTAGTTGGGTTCAATTTAGGCAATGTTTGATAGAGAGAGAAACAGATCATAAAGCTTTCAGGCATTCTTACTCAAGCACCCCAGCTTCCCTTTTAGGCAAAGATGGTTTCTCAACCTCCTCCCCCTGTCAAAGTAGCTTCAAAGCGAGAGCGGGAATATTTGCGTCCAAAGGAAGTGGAAGCGATGATCAAAGCGGCGCATTCATTCGGAAGGCACGGAGTTCGAGATGCAATCATTATTTTACTGATGTTTCGGCCTGGGCTTAGCACGGCAGAGTTAGTTTCTCTGAAATGATCACAAGTTGATTTAAACGATGGCTATATAGAGATAAGAAGAGTAAAACATGGGCATGATAGCATTCATCCCCTACGCGCTCCTGAACTGAGCGCATGACGTCAGATTAAACGAGATTATCCTGAAACCCAGTATGTATTCGTCTCCGAGTGCAAAGCTCCCCTGTCCACCCGAACTATCCGTCACATTATAGCCAGAGCCCGAGAATTAGCTGGACTTAACGAATCTGTTCATCCTGATCAACTGCGTCATGCTTGTGGCTATTATCTTGCTTGACAGGGTGAAGATACCAGAGCGATTCAGGACTGACTACTTAGGACACAAAAATATTCACCATACAGTTGGCTACACGCAGATGTCCCCCTAAAGAGCTGAACTAAAGTCAGGGGATATTTGTGTCTTTAACAGTGAGGCTTATGCTGACGATCGAGAACAATTACTTTCTTGGAAGGACTGTCAGCCATTAGTTGAAGCATAGTGTCAACAATTAGGCTTTCCTACTGAGGCTGAAGATTTTGTCGAGAATTTAAAAAATTCATTAACCCAAACAGCATCGGCAGTAGATCTAGGCTATCCCAATAATACATCTGTCATTATTAGCGAGCAAGGAGAACCTGTTTTAAAACGTCCATTAGCTAATCGTGAGAGTGCTTCTCTCAAAAATTTAGAGGCTTTAATCTCTGAAAGAATGGCAGAGCGTAACTTAATTAATATTCTCAGAGATGTGGATTACTGGACAAATTTTACCCAAGATTTTGGTCCTTTGAGTGCTTCTGATTCAGAATTAGACCGGTCTACAGAACGCTATTTGTTAACCACTTTTACTTATGGATGCTATCTAGGAGGGACTCAAGTTGCACGTCACATGAGAGGCATTGTTACGTCAATAATGCTTACTTTTGTCAATCAGAGACATCTTAGTTTAAGAGGATTTAACGGCTTTGAGTCCTTAAATAAGGACTCACATCAAGCGTTTGGTGATTATCTGATTTATCTTGATGCGATTCTACCAGCACTAGAGGAAAAGTTAAATTTAGGCTTCTGAGTTAATTCGTTACAAGACTTTACATCGTGATAAATTTTGCGCGTATCTTGTCTTTATCCCTATTTCTGTTACAAAAACGGCAACGCAGACTAAGTGTTTCCATGTATCGTACATAATCTCCTGAATGGAGTGTGATCGCTTTGCTCGCCATAGGCATCGCCACCTTAGTCCATACCAAGTTTGCCCAAATGCGCCAATTAACATAAAACCATATCTAATAGTAAATACCACAGAGATTGCTGTCTTATCTATACACGCTCTAGTATCACCAACTGGCTTTATTTTTCATGTTCTTGTTGATGATTATTGATGTGATTATCGACTTCCAATAACTTGGACATAAATACATCCGGTTTTCTACTAATAACAGATATGACTTTATCAATAGCAACTACTTCACTGATTTTTACAACCCTTTCCCACAAGGTATCTTCTTCTGTCTCTTTATTGTGAGTTCTGTGTTTAAACCACAACAAATCATCGGAAACTCTGATAATTGTGCCGAAAAACCATTTATCTCTCATCAATAACCATATTTCTTTATCTACGTAGGTTTGTAGAATAGATTTCATAATACCTAAGATAATTAAAAGTTATTGGGCTAAATAGTATGCTTTTATAAAAGAAAAATACAATTGTGAATATACGGAATATTTAATTAAAAATTAAATGTTATTTAAAGCATAGATTATTCCACTCTGCTACCGCTTAGAAACTTTAACCTTGCGGTATTAGTACACGATGGCGGAAATAAACCACCCATTCCAAATCTCTGAAAAGCTTATCCTGTATTCATTCTTAATGTTTAATTGTAACTGCCCAGGTATGAATGTCAGGGATATTCCCATGAGGGAAGAAAGATGGTAATGTTGAAGCACTAGTCCAGAAGAAAAATATCAAAGAATAGAGAAGCTAGAGCAATAAAATACAGCACTGTGGGAATAGATAGCAGAGCTAGAGAGACCTTTGGGAATATATAGCAAAACAACTTCAAAAACACCAGCCAGCGACGAGCTCAAAAAATCAAATCAAATACGGACAAAAAGATTAAGAGAAAAAGGAAAGTAGGCATCAGAAGGACATATAACTCATCCAGGGCAGACATTAGCCGACTACGCAGGGTCAACGAATATCTTGAGAAAAGTAAAGGCGACATTGGGATTAAATCTCATTGGAGTTACTAGAGGTGCATTGACTACGCCTTTAAGAGTCCGTTTTTGGAATGCTTAATCATCTCCGTAGACGTCTTCCGGAGATTGTAAATTTTATACCCTAACTTGATTTAGTTTATACGTTATTTATGTCTGGGATATTTTAGTGTGAATCACATTTCAGTATCCAATGTTGACTAACGTAAAAAGCTGCTAATTAGCCACATCAAGATAAAAGTCAGAACCGTAGAGAACTGATTTTTTGTCACACTGATAAATGGCATTTGCTGTAATACCCAGGTAGCTATCAATCCCCCAGTTATTAAACCAACAATTAGTCCAGCCAATGTTAACAAAACTGCTCGACCAAATTTGTTTTCCTTGCGATTAAGAAAATAAATACTGATTCCTACACCTACCACTAATGCTAACTGCAAAATCTGATCACTTGCTGCAGGGAAAAACACAGTCATAGCACTTAAACCCAAATACCAAGACCCTTGTATCAGTACCTCTGGCAAACTGGGTTGATCCAACATTGTTTGGAGCCACATAGGTGACTGTTCACGAGGAACAGGACTTTCTTTCTGAGGAGATTGGACTCGCATTTCTGGAAAACGAATACGCTCAGGTACTTTAATTTTTCCTTCTTGGCGCATCCTTAAGCGTTCCATTAGAATCGCATCATAGGCTGCTTCAATAAATTCTAAATACTTCACATCACCACCATGTTGCTCTAACAGGCGATTGCGAGCATCCTGAATTTCATCGAAGCTAGCATCTTCTGATACCCCAAGTTTCTCGTAGGGATTTTGATCGCTCATGGCAGTTTGTAAATTCAGCCTTGGTAAGCGGTAGTCTTTTGTGGAATAAAAAACAACCTTAATTTTTATTTTGATCGAAACAGTTGTTCCAACCTATTCTTATCCTTTAACAGGATATTAGCACGGGTTAGTTTGTTTGACCCACGAATTTTAACTATAGTTACTTTAACATATTGTCATCGTACAGTGCATAATCCCATCGCCTTTTGGATAGAACAGCAGGAATACTGTTTTGCTTGCTAAAATCCCAAGTTGCACATTTACGTAGGCAGATGCAGAGGAGCTATCTCTATGGCACTTTATGCTAAAAGGGGGTGTTTACAACTTTTACATCGAAATTGGAATAATGCAATTTAAATGCTAATTAGCTTAATCAACGCAAATATCATGATGTTGCAGTTCACTTCTAAAGCTCGGAAAGTTTATGTTGATGCTTGGATTGACCCCACTATTATGAATATCTGGGTTCACAGGTAGTGTCAGAACAACCATTTAGTAGATATACTGAAGTGCAGACCTGATTACCATAAGATTGATGCCTAAATCCTTCATAATTCTGATTACAGTTTATTTGAACAATCAGGATACTCGTAGCTGGCCTTTGTAGATTCTTAATAAATGCCAAAGTGGAAATTGTGTTTTTACGCAATGACCTTGTTAATCATAATGAAGTTTTGTGTAAAGTGATGGTCATGGCTGCTGCCAAGATTCTTGTAGTTGATGACGACCCAGCCGTTCGGAATTTAATCCAACGCTTTTTGATTAGACAGAACTATCAAGTAGAAGCTGCCGAAGATGGTAAGGCAGCCCTAGCTCTATTTGAGCAGTTTAACCCAGACTTGGTAATTCTAGATGTAAATTTACCAGATGCCATCGGGTTTAACCTGTGCCAAGAAATGCAAAGCCGTAATGGTGTTTTTGTACTCATGCTGACTAGCCGGACAGATGAATCCGACAAAATTCGTGGTTTTTCTAAAGGTGCTGATGACTATCTCACCAAACCATTTGGTTTAGGAGAGTTAGAAGTCAGAGTAGCAGCTATTTTGAGGCGTCAGCGGGTTGTGACGACCCCAGAACAAAAACGCCTAATTTTGGAAAAATTAATTATTGATCCGGTACGGAGGGAAGTATCATTTAATAACCAACCAGTGCCGTTAACTGCTTTAGAATTTGATTTGTTGCATTTTTTAGCTAGTCATCCAGGTCGAGTTTGGCGGCGATCAGAACTTATTCAAGAGGTCTGGGACTATGAATATGTGGGAGACCAGCGAGTTGTCGATGTCCATATCGGTCAAATTCGTAAGAAGATTGAAATTGATGCTGGTCAACCGGCATTAATCCAAACTGTACGGGGTGTAGGGTATAAATTTGAATGTCCTACTCAACCGCAGCAAGAGGTTAAATCCTAATCTTCAGGTAAGAATTCAGGAGTCAGAATAATTGGTTAATTATCAAATAGGTATTTTTGGGGTTAGCTTGAGAAAGCTGACTGCTGATGGCTGTTCGCGTAGCGTGCCGTTAGGCATTAGCTAAATGCTTACATTTTCAGTAGATTATAAAGTTTGTTCATTTCTGACCAATTAACATTTGAGCAAAACTCTTGGATATTAAAAGAGTCTGTTCTAATGAGTATTTCGACTCGTAGTTCTGGCTGCGCTTAGCACTTGCTTTTAAACCAATGCTGTTTTCCCGTGTGTTCACTCAGGCGAACAACTGTATTTTACTGAGTTGATGAAAATTTTTGATCTGCTGAATTTCAACTAATAGCCCTTGATGGGTTAAACCATCAAGGACATACAGTATTTGCCAGAGCTATTAGAACATGCTCAAATTCTCAAATCCTGATTATACGAGAGTTATCAAAAGCTGTGGTGTGGGTCTAGACAGCCGCTAGGCATCATGCTATCTGCTATCATTCTGACCGATAGCAGATAGCAGCATTTCCAATGTAAGTATGTATAATCTATGGTGAAATCAATGCCGTATATATTTTAACTTAGCACTGATGGAATAAAGTTTCTAAGTAGATACGATCTGCACAGTGATCGCTATCTCCATTTTGGAGCAAAAACAGCGATAACCCCGCAGTTAATACTCGGGTTTGATCCCAATCAGGATGAGTTTCTAAATAGTTTTTTATAGTTTTTTAGGGATTCGTGGAGTGTTTCAGGGATTTCAGTAAAGATACTAACCTTTGTGTTTATAAGATTTTCCTTCTATAAAGCCCATCAAGAGATGTTGCTTGCGTTAAGAGTTTTCAGCAATTGTTCGCCAGGTTGACAATCCGCACTCATATCTGAGGTAAATTTCCAAACTGAATGCTAACGATGGGACGGACTAAAAAAGCAAGCCGAATCATTGTGTGCTAAGAGGGGGTGGGTTTGTCAATGCTGCGAAATGTTAGAAATTAGTAGATAAAAAATAATTACTGACGAAATAATCAAGATTATAGCTATATTTTTGTTACTTAACTTAATAAAATCTCAGTTATGAATGTTGTTTAGTGAGCAAAGCATAAAATCCGCAGTAAGTCAGCAAGACTTGATTGGTTCGTAGAGCTTCTGTGGAAAACTAGTAAAGTTCCTGTGGAAACTCTGTGGAATCAATGAGGATAATTGCGGCTAATGATAAGAATTACAAAGATATCAAGGTTTGGTAACAATTTAGCTCTATCAAAGTACAGAACACAGAACTTGGTATGGCGATATAAATTACTAAGTATAAAAATTTTAGGAAGTGGTAGAGGGGGATAATTACAAATTGCCATTCACAACCAGATAACTAGAAACTTGGGTTAGTATAGAAAAATTTAATAATTGTTTGTATCCATTTGTGACACAACTAGTATTTACTATAACTAATAGTCGCTGCAAAAATCTTACTTCTCACTGGTTGCAACCACCAAAAGTAAGTTATATTCAGCGCCTAATTTCTGCAAAGAGACAGAAATATACTTTTTTAGCTCAAAGATTTTTATGTTAAGACTCTCCAGACTTAACTAAGTATTTTTTGATAAAAACCCCCATAGGTTAGAATTTTTGATACCTAATTTCTTTGATTGGCAATCCTAGAGGGATCTTAACTCTTGATCTGAAATATTTCGATGAAAATTTAAGTGTGAGGAGTCACCATGAAAAAAAAATTACTGAATTCGGGTGGAATTGGTTTACTCTGCTTGCTTTCTGGATTATTTACTGTACAAGCAATGGCTGCTGATAGCCAACTACAGGATTTACCTAGTGTCAACCAAACTCAACAAAGTGATGATTTATCTGTATCTGCGACCCCAGTAGTTCCATTAGATGAGATTGAACAGGTAAATTCCGTGTCCCAATTATCAGATGTACAGCCTAAAGATTGGGCTTTTGGTGCATTACAATCTTTAGTTGAGCGATATGGTTGTATTGCTGGCTATCCAAACGGCACTTTTCGCGGCAATCGGGCGTTGAGTCGTGATGAATTCGCTGCTGGTTTAAATGCTTGTTTAGATAGAGTTAATGAGTTAATTGCTTCTGGTAAAAGTGATTTTTTAACAAAACAAGATTTAGCCACTCTCCAAAAACTGCAAGTAGAATTTTCTGCCGAACTCGCAACACTCAGAGGTCGAGTAGATGCTTTAGAAGCTCGTACTGCTGAAATTGAGGCTAATAGATTTTATACAACAACTAAGTTGAGTGGTGAAGCCATTATCGCCGCTATTGGTGCTAGAGGAGGCGCTTCTGGTAGTGACCCTAATATCATCCTGACTAATAGAGTCCGCTTAAACCTGACCACCAGTTTCACAGGTAAAGACTTACTCATCACCGGGTTACAAGCTCATAACTTCTTAAGTGATGGCAGTAGTCTCCAGGGTAGTTTGGGATTATCATCAGGATTGAGTGCTAGTAGTGCGCGGACTAGCTTTGAACCCCAATTTCCTGGAGTTGATGTAAAGACTTTAACTGCTGTTGGTGCCAACTCGCTGGAACTGTATAAACTGCTGTATATCTTTCCTGTAGCAGAAAAATTAACCTTATTTGCGGGGACTGCGGCGGAAGTTTCTGATGCTTTTCCTGCTATTACTCCCTTTTATGGAGAAGGAAAAGAATCTATTTCCCATTTTGGTAATTTAAACCCTGTTCTCCGCGTTTCTGGTGGTACTTCTGGTTCTGGTTTAGCTTCTGCGGCTGGTTTTATTTATAGTTTTTCACCAAAACTGGATTTGAGAGCTTTGTATGGTAGTGTTAATGCCAATATTCCTCAAAGCAACGGTAGTACACCTTTGGGATCTGGTGTATTTAGTGGTAGTGCGGTAATTGCAACCCAACTGACTTTTAAACCCACCAAATCTATAGATGTGGGATTAAACTACTCCAATAGTTATCACGAAATTAATATTTTAGGCACAGGTTTAACTAGTAGTGACATTGGTGCTTTGTCTGGAGTTGATTTAGGAACACCTGTAAAAATGAACTCCTTTGGAGGGACTGCAACCTGGCGGTTTTCCCCAAAGATTGCTTTATCTGGTTATGGTGCAGCAATTTTTGTGGATGATTCTTCTCCTGCTGTTGATGCTTCTACAACTTTTACCAGCTGGATGGTAGGCTTGCATTTTAATGATTTACTTAAAAAAGGGAATAATGCAGGTTTGATTTTTGGAAAGCCTCTTTATCGTACTCAGGCTAGTGGTGCAGCCACACTAGGTACAAATAGAGCAACACTTTACCATCTAGAAGGTTATTACCGTTTTCGTATTAACGACAATGTGAGTATTACCCCTGGTGCGTTTGTCTTGTTTAATCCTGAAGGAGAGAGCACCAACGCAACTACAACTGTAGGTCTAGTGCGTACTACCTTTACTTTTTAGGTCATTGGGGATTGGAGACAGAAGGCAGCAGGCAGAAGGCTTACACCACGCTGCGCTATCAGGATAAATCACGATAAATAAGGAAGAGGGAAAAATAAATTGTCCTCACCATCTTCCTCATCTCCCCCATCTCCCCAGTCCTATTTCCGGCGTTCTTGCAATTTACGATATACAGCTTTTAGGTCAACTTGATGATGTGCGATCGCCACGAGGGTATGATAAAACAGGTCTGCAACTTCAGCTGCAATCGCATCAGCATCATCATCTTTACACGCCATAACTACCTCGGCACTTTCCTCACCAATCTTTTTCAAAATTTTATTATCACCACCTGCCAATAACTTACAGGTATAAGAACTTTCATTGGGATGATCACGGCGATTGGATATTACCTGGAAAAGCTGCGATAGCATATCTGCTGGTGGAGGGGCGATTTTCCCATTAACTTGGTGAAAACAACTACGCTCCCCAGTATGACAAGCAATATCTCCCAGCTGCTCAACTCCAATCAGTAAAGCATCACTATCACAGTCATAACGGATACTCTGCACCTTCTGAATATGACCAGAAGTAGACCCTTTATGCCATAACTCCTGACGGGAACGACTCCAAAACCAAGTTTCTCCAGTTTCTAGGGTCTTGTCTAAAGACTCCCGATTCATCCAGGCCATCATTAAGACAGTACCATCCAGATAATCTTGGACAATTGCTGCCACTAAACCCTTGTCATCGTAGCGGATTTTTTCAACAGGGATGGCAGATTGTAGCGATCGCAGTTCGGGAGAAGACATACCAAAAACTTTTGTAAGTTAACAATAATCAATGAATTCAAGGTGCTAACAGGAGTTTACCAGAAAGAATAATAATATTGATATTGTCATTTTCTTTGGTTTAATCAATTCTATTACTATAGAAATTCTCAGCATTTTTTCGCCCTATCCTTAAGATAGAAGCTCGATTTAGTCACCACTTATAGGAGATTACCCTTGGTAAAGACCACCATTAAAACCACAAAATCACAAGAAATTTTTGCGGCTGCTCAAAACCTGATGCCAGGAGGAGTTAGTTCTCCAGTCCGTGCATTTAAATCCGTCGGTGGACAACCCATAGTATTTGATCGCGTTAACGGAGCCTATATTTGGGATGTAGACGGCAACCAATACATCGACTACGTGGGTACTTGGGGACCGGCTATTTGCGGTCATGCCCATCCAGAAGTGATCACAGCACTGCATACAGCCTTGGAAAAAGGCACCAGCTTCGGGGCACCCTGTGCGTTAGAAAATGTCTTAGCTGAAATGATGATAGATGCTGTTCCTAGCATCGAAATGGTCAGATTTGTGAACTCTGGAACTGAAGCTTGTATGGCCGTACTGCGGTTAATGCGAGCCTTCACCAAACGAGATAAAATCATCAAGTTTGAAGGTTGCTATCACGGACATGCTGATATGTTCCTCGTTAAAGCGGGTTCTGGTGTAGCTACACTGGGTTTACCCGATTCCCCAGGAGTTCCCAAAGCAGCAACCAGTGACACATTAACAGCACCTTATAATGATTTAGAAGCTGTCAAAGCCTTGTTTGAAGAAAACAAGAATCAAATTGCTGGTGTGATTCTCGAACCAGTAGTTGGTAATGCTGGCTTTATTACTCCCGATGCTGGTTTCTTGGAAGGATTACGAGAACTTACGCACGAATATGACGCATTACTAGTATTTGATGAAGTAATGACTGGCTTCCGTATTGCCTACGGTGGCGCTCAAGAAAAATTTGGCATTACACCAGATTTGACAACACTCGGTAAAATCATCGGTGGTGGCTTGCCAGTAGGAGCCTATGGTGGTCGCCGCGATATCATGTCAATGGTTGCTCCTGCTGGTTCTGTATATCAGGCCGGGACTCTTTCTGGTAATCCGCTGGCTATGACTGCGGGAATTAAAACACTAGAATTACTTCAAAAACCAGGTAGTTACCAGTACCTAGAACGCATTACCAAGAAACTAGCCGATGGGTTGCTCAAAATTACCCAAGAAACTGGTCATGCCGCTTGTGGTGGTCATATCAGCGCCATGTTTGGCTTATTTTTCACTGCCGGGCCAGTCCATAACTATGAAGATGCAAAAAAGTGTGATAGAGGGAAATTTGGGCGTTTCCATCGTGGGATGTTAGAGCGTGGTATCTACTTAGCACCATCTCAGTTTGAGGCTGGGTTTACTTCTTTGGCTCACACAGATGAAGATATTGACAAAACTTTAGCCACTGCAAAAGATGTGCTTTCTAGTCTGTAACCTTTTCCCACCAAGAAAAGCTAGGGTGTACAGACAATTACTACCTGTCTTCGTTTCAGCCTATTTCGCCCGCTAAGTCCCCCATAATTGGGGGTTAGGGGGGTTCAGTGAGGACTGGGCTAAATTACTTGTGTGTACACGGTAGCAAAGAAAAGGGAGATGAGGAGTAAGCAAGTCGGTGGGATTAAACTGAACTATGTAAAGTTTTGTAGGGAAAAGGGTAAGGGGAAAAGGAAAAAACTTTTCCCCTTACCCTTTTCCCTTCTCAATATAGTTATATTGATTTGCATCTACCTAGTAGTCTGTCAAAGACATTTTGACGGATAATGATAGGACAAAACATTTCTATTCTTCCCCTGTTTCCCTTCACCCGTAATTTTTGGGTTGACAGACTGCTAAGTTCGCCTTTTCCTTTTCCTTAACAGCCACATCCATTATGACCACAGCCTTTCATACCCTTAACCACAGCCATCAAAGCAATAGTATTTACCATCTTTGCAGATAGCGTTTCCTAGGGAAACTACACATAAACAAAGATGAAAAGCGCATTTCATTTGATTAACGATTGTCATAAATTTATCCATTTTTTGACTGGAGATTACAATATAACACATGAACAATTATTCATGCTTTTCTTAAATTAAAATTAACCGTAATCAGATATAGTAGGAGTCAGGAGTCAGGAGCAAAATTCTCTTGCTGTCTAGGTTTAAATTTAGATTCTGTACCTCATTGATCTGCAATTTGCTGTAAAAGGAATCCTTAGCCATGAACCTTTTCCCAAAGCAACTAACAATTTTGAGATGGTTAACTGAGCAGTATGAGATACTTAAGTGATAGCAATCCTAATTCTATAATTACTTCATATCAAATATGATTGATTTTACAGTGATTTTACATAAAAAAAGCAGCTACTACAGCATGATTTTAATGAGATAATAGTCAAGACAACAACTTTGCTTCAAAGCGAAGTTAATTTCGCTAGGTTTACTATAACTTGAATTATCATCCATATAACTTTAGAAACTCTTTAACAACATTTCCACAAAAATTGCCTGATAAAGTTAGGATTTACTCTCAATAATGTAATGTAATGAGAGTCTAATTTTTCCCTTATCCTTCGTGCAGCGAGTTAACAGTGCATGAGCTACTGCTTCAATCCTACCTGTGCCCATCCCAAAAATTTGTCATCTAGTCAGAGGTGTAATTCTTGTGGCTCACCATTACTATTGCGCGATCGCTATCAGATTATTAAACCGTTAGGTCAAGGGGGCTTTGGAGCCACCTTTGTAGCCGTAGATGAAGTCCTACCAGGAGAACCGTGTTGTGTAATCAAGCAACTCCGTCCGTCAGGAACAGCCCCACACATATTACAAATGGCACGGGATCTGTTTGACAGAGAAGCTAAAACACTAGGTAAGATTGGTAATCATCCCCAAATCCCAAGGCTATTAGACTCTTTTGAAGAAGAAACACAATTTTATTTAGTTCAGGAATATATCAGTGGTGCTACTCTCCAACAAGAAGTTAAAAAAACCGGATTCTATAGAGAAGCTGGAGTGAAACAGTTCTTAACAGAGATTTTGCCATTACTGCAATACATTCATGACCTCAAGGTAATTCATCGTGATATCAAACCAGCTAACTTAATTCGCCGCACTCAAGATGCCAGACTAGTATTAATTGATTTTGGCGCTGTCAAAAACCAAGTCAGCCAAATTGCGCCTAAGCAATCGGGACAAACGGTATTAACAGGTTACGCGATTGGTACTCCTGGTTTTGCCCCTCCAGAGCAAATGGCGATGCGTCCAGTTTACTCTAGTGATATCTACGCACTAGGAGTGACGTGTATTTATCTACTGACAGGGAAAACTCCGAAAGGCATTCCATACAATCCCACAACAGGTGAGATGATGTGGGAACATATGGTAAATATGAGCGGCCATTTAACCACTGTGTTAAAGAAAATGTTGGAGGTTTCAATCCGCAATCGTTACCAGTCAGCTTCAGATGTACTCAGGGCGATGGATATGGAACCATATCTAGACAGATTAGCCGAAGAATTAATTGTAAAAACTGAAACTGATAGTAGAGATAAAATACAGAATCGACCAGAAAATTCTGGTAATTTGTCGAGTAATCCTACTTCCGGTAGCAATGATGGTGTGGCACAGGTAGCAGCTGCCATTCGTGCTAGAAGAGCTAAATCACCAGAAACATATGGATTGCGGGCTGGACGAACCCAGAACAAGCAGTTGATATCTAAACCGTCCAGTGCAGCTAACAGCGATCTCAGTGGTTCTCAAATTAATCGCCGATTAAATTCCGAAACTCTCCTCAAAGCACACTTAAAAGGCAGAAGGGATTTTGCTTCTTTCAATATCAGTCTTTTGAACTTAGAAGGTGCAGATTTATCGGGAACTAATTTCCATTCCGCTCAATTAAGAAAAACCAACCTCCAAGGTGCTAATCTTCAAAATACCGACTTTGGTAGAGCTAGTTTAATGCAAACAAACTTAAGAGATACTAATTTGACAAAAGCTTACTTAAGCCATGCTGATTTAGAAGGAGCTGACTTAAGAGGGGCTGATCTCAGTTATGCTTATATGAGTCAGGCTAATCTCCGGGGAACTAATTTGTGTGGTGCAAATCTTACGGGAGCAAAAGTTACTGACGAACAACTCGCATTAGCAAAGATTAATTGGCTAACAGTGCGTCCCAATGGCAAACGCGGGTTTTTATAGAACTGGCTGATTTGGTGATTTTGAATAAATCTATTTATAGATGATACTGACAATGAAATAATGGCAGGCCTTGTCATTTTCTCCTATTTATATAGAAAACTTCTAACACTTTCATTTCTGGGAGATTCAGAATTTTACCTACGGGAACTTTCCTTGCGATCGCCCAAACTCTTGAAATATTTACTTTATTTTAGTTAGTGTAAAAGTTTTCAGGTCATCTGAACCTTTTCAAGGGTTTAATTATGATAGTTTTGAGTCATTCTTAATATGTTCTAACATTTAGTGGTATTAGGATATTCATATTCACCAGGTTAACGAATGAGAAGTTCATTTAAAATCAACTGTTCTGAAGGGTTTATTACCTGTAATCGAACCAAAATTGGTTCGATAGTTTGCCAGGAAACTCGATATTTATATTTGGCATTAGTCGAGGTGAAGACAGGACGAGCTTTAGTACCAGATGCTTTAGCACCAAGTAAACAGAGTTTTTTCCCTGTTTTCAGGTTTAAGTTTTTAAAGTAATACTTACCTTGGACTTCCCAAAGAGTTAAATTCTAACTATGCGATTGACCCTGGCCATTAAAAAATTCTCCCTCTGGAAAAGGTAGATTAGCCACAGCTTGAGTCTGGACGGCAATATCTGTGATCATGGGCAAAGAAAGACTAAAAACTAAAGCGAAGCTCATTCCTCTAATTTGCATAATTGATTACCACCCTGTGAACATCCTATGATTCTAGAATAGAACCATTTTAATAAACCTTAAATATATGCAATAAAATGCAAATTTCTAGGATTAATGTTTTACTTGATTCTGTATTCTTCTAGTAGAAACGGAGCAATTAATTATTCTGGGGTATAATGATTTTTTATTAATTAATAAAACTACACACCAAACATGGCCACAAAAATTCCCGTTACAGTCATTACAGGCTTCTTAGGAAGCGGTAAAACCAGCCTCATCCGTCACCTCCTCCAAAACAAGCAAGGACGACGCATAGCAGTATTAGTCAACGAATTTGGCGAACTGGGTATAGATGGAGAATTATTAAAATCCTGTCAAATTTGCCCGGAAGATGAAACAGAAGAAAATCCAGAGAATAATATATTTGAACTCACAAACGGCTGTTTATGCTGCACAGTCCAAGAGGAATTTTACCCGACAATGCGGGAGTTAATTAAACGCCGAGATACTATTGATTGTATTATTATTGAAACCTCTGGGTTAGCCTTACCAAAACCTTTAGTTAAAGCTTTTCGTTGGCAAGAAATCCGCAATGCAGCTACAGTAGATGCAGTGATTACAGTTGTAGATTGTGCTGCGGTGGCTGCGGGAACATTTGCCAGTGATTTAGATGCGATCGCTGCACAACGGCAAGAAAATGATAACCTAGAACATGAAACACCATTGCAAGAATTATTTGAAGACCAACTTGCTTGTGCAGATTTGGTAATTTTGAATAAAATCGATTTAGTTGATGATGCAACACAAGCGCAAGTAATTGAATTAGTCAAAAATGAATTACCCAGAGAAGTAAAAGTTGTCTCTAGTGATTATGGTAAACTAGACGCATCCATACTATTAGGATTTGAGTCCGCAGTTGAAGATAATTTAGATTCTCGTCCTAGTCATCATGACTCAGAAGAAGACCATCATCATGATGATGAAATTAACTCAACTCATGTCATTTTAGACCGCACTTTTGACCCAGAAAAGTTGCAATCAATATTAGGAAAACTGGCACAAGAACAAGAAATTTACAGAATTAAAGGTTTTGTTGCAGTCACAAATAAACCCATGAGGTTAGTTATGCAAGGTGTAGGGACAAGATTTGATAAGTTTTATGACCGTCCTTGGAGGCCAGAAGAAGCAAAACAAACCAGTTTAGTTTTTATTGGTCGTGATTTACAATCTTCAGAAATAGAATCTCAACTTGTTGCCTTGTAAAGTATAAATATGACAGTGTTATTTAACAGTGCAAATCTTTTAGTTTTGCCTTTTTGGGCATTAATGATTTTATTACCGAACTGGAAAGTTACTCGCAAGGTAATGGAATCTTATCTACCTTTTGTGGTTTTAGCTGCTGCTTATGTGTACTTATTTGTCACCAGCATTACCCCAGAAAATGCCGCAGCTTTATCAAATCCTCAATTAGCGGATATAGCTAAGTTTTTTAGTGATGAAACAGCCGCTGCTACAGGTTGGATTCATTTTCTCGTAATGGATTTATTTGTTGGTCGGTGGATATATTGGGAAGGACAAAAAACAGGGATTTGGACAATTCATTCTTTGGCTTTATGTTTGTTTGCAGGTCCAATAGGTGTACTCTCTCATATTTTCACTTCTTGTATTTTTAAAGCCTTTTCTAAAGGTTCTGAAGGTTTGACACCAGAAGAAAAAGCGGCTGTTAATTAAATTTAGATGGGGGTAATGCACAATGCTTTACCCCTAAAATATCTAATGACTTATGCCATCTGGGCTATTCTATAGTTGGCATCTACCCAGCACCGTGGTAATTCTTCACCGGATGGAAATACTAACTGTTCTTTTTTATAGAGGTCTGTTTCCTGTTTTTCTTCTCCTTCTTGATCTTTGGCGTGGATAATGTCTCGATTTCTATCTCCAAGAATTGATAGATCCATAATTCTCACTAAATCGCTGCTATTTTTGAGTTGTAAAAACATATATAAAACCCTCCATTTATTATTCGGTCTGGTGTTAATGTGTGTTTTTTAACCGCGGAGGTAAACGTCGAGGAAGAGGGAGGAGAAGTTAGAATTCTCTTTGGTATTTTTCGAGAATATCTACTAGGTTTACTTGGCATTGCAGAGGTAGTAAATCAATTAATGCTAGTTCTTTTCTACCACCACCAATTTTGACGGGAATAGATTCTAATACTTGAATGACTCGGTTTTCATTGACGTTTCTTTCGGTAATCAAAGGATAAAATTTTTCTGCCACTACATTATGTAGTTTGGCATCAGCTAGATATAAATGCCACTTAGCTATATCTATATAGATATTTTCGCCAATTTCTGCTGCTAGGGCTTCTAGTAATTCTGTGGTATTAGTTTTAGCCATAACCCTATATTTAAGTAAGAATGGAACTTTTAGCTTACTCCATTTTATCTGTTAATTGGGTCATTTGTCTCTACTCCCAGAGGTTACAATTACCCTAGCTTGAGTAATCTCTCTTCAGGTCGATTTAGGTGGTATTTGGTCGTAATTAGCGATCGCACTAATATAAATTAGATGCAACAATATTACTCCTACCCAGCCTAGAGTTAATGGTGTTAACCATTCCCAAGATGTGGTTTTCAAGATGTGGAAAAACCATAACCCAGAATTGACAGTAGCAGCAACAGCTACATGGAAGGCAAAATTCATGCGGTCATCTAATTTGCGGAAATCTGGATCTTTGCGATCTGGTTTGCGAGGCCAACGAGGAGGCATAAATAATTAATATTTGTGAATTTGTTACAGATGTTAATACACTTTACCCATTTTAAGGTTTTTTGGGTCAACTCCTGCTGGGAATTAAAATAATTCGTAATTTCAGGAAGAATACACAAAAACTCTCCCTTTCCTAGTCTGCTAAGATACAAATTTAGTATCGGCTCAATAAGTAGGGGTAAGAGAAAAAAAGAAAAAGTTGAGCGTGGGACACAGGGCGTTATAAAATATGAGA
>ERZ1034419.9-NODE-9-length-50739-cov-42.700300_pt1 | contig 50739 bp, 60 predicted proteins | sample MGYA00520531_ERZ1034419 | MGnify/ENA primary metagenome ERZ1034419 (study PRJEB33736, sample SAMEA104288485) | Azolla nilotica | place: Sudan | collected 1982 | study: EMG produced TPA metagenomics assembly of the PRJEB19522 data set (Is there foul play in the leaf... | reverse complement strand
GCCGTTCTTTTTTATCCTGGTTCATGGTTGCTAATCCACACTTGTTTATCCTTATCTTCTCCTAAAACTTGTCTATCTTCCAATAGTGGATGCTCCTATAAAAGTTGAGTCAATTAATCAGGTAATTCAGTTTCAAATAGATTTAAATCGTTTAAAACATATTTTACTAAACTTGATTGATAATGCTGTTAAGTATTCCCCAACAGATACGCCTATACTTATTAAGTTAAATTTGCAAGGTGAAGAGGCAATTATTAAAGTTTTTGATCAAGGTTATGGTTTTACTTTGCAAAATCAAGCACGAATTTATGAGCGATTTTACCGTGTAGATGAAGCACGTACTTCTTCTACTGCTTGTTGTGGTTTGGGATCGTCAATCGTTAAGACTTTTATCGAAAGTATGGGTGGTCATGTAAGTGTACGCTCTCGGTTGGGGGAAGGAAGTATATTTATGATTAGTTTACTCGCATCACCATTATCTGTTGATCTGTAAACCGATATCTTATATCATTATCAATTACTTTCAGTAGGGCTATGTGGTATGCAAAATGATCAGGTATATGGTGAAAGGAGGCAAAAGGGAAGAAAGCATTAAACTTTTTTCACTGGATTTCACTATATATCCCAGTCCTACTTGATTTTTGCGAAGTTAGGTATAGCTGAATTTTCTAAAATCCTCTTGCCTTTTACCTGCCTACACAAGTAAATATGGCTTTGCCTCCTGTAAGGGATACAGGAATCAAACTGGATTCCTATATTTGTTTTCGCCATAATGAACTGGTGTCGAAAATTTGTCTGTTTTTGTATTAATATGACCATCCTCTGCTAAAATACCAAATATTGTTATGACACACATCTTACTGGTTGAAGATGAAGTCAAATTGGCTCGATTTATAGAATTAGAATTGAGTTATGAAGGCTATCAAGTTAGCGTAGCTTATGATGGACTGACTGCACTGACAGCAGCACGAGAGTTATATCTAGATTTAATAATCTTAGATTGGATGCTACCTGGTGTTTCTGGTTTAGAAATTTGTCGTCGCTTGCGAGCTACGGGTGATAAAGTACCGATAATTTTATTAACTGCTAAAGATGAAGTGAGTGATCGCGTGGCTGGTTTAGATGCTGGTGCTGATGATTATGTAGTTAAACCATTCCGTTTGGAAGAATTATTAGCCAGAGTCCGCGCTCATTTACGTAGAAGTAAAGAAACAGATAGCGCAGATATCTTAATGTTTGATGATTTGAGTTTAAATCGGAGTACGCGCGAAGTCTACCGAGGACAGCGTTTAGTTGAGTTGACTGCAAAGGAATTTGATTTACTGGACTATTTACTCACCCATCCGCGACAGGTAATTACACGCGATCGCATTTTAGAAGAAGTCTGGGGTTACGACTTCATGGGTGATTCCAACGTTATAGAAGTTTACATTCGTTACTTACGCCTAAAACTCGAAGCCAACAACGAAAAGCGTCTCCTCCAAACCGTGGGTGGTGTCGGTTACGTATTGCGTGATTAACGTGATTAAGTTTAAGAAATTCTCAGGAAAAACTCATCCAATCCATACTTGACTATACTAATATGCACAATTGATCTATACACAGTTAATACCAAATAGCAGCAATGACTTATTTAGAAACCGTAGCCCAATTTTACAGCGAAGTTGCCCAAACACCAGAAGTAGGACTATGTTGTGTCCAAAGTACACCCCTGCAATTACCAGGATTAAAAATTCCCTTACCAATCCAGGAAATGAATTATGGTTGTGGTACAACTGTTCATACTAATGAACTAGCAAATCAACCTACTGTTTTATATGTTGGTGTTGGTGGTGGTTTAGAAGCATTACAATTTGCTTATTTTTCTCGTCGTCCCGGTGCTGTAATTGCTATTGAACCACTGGAAGCAATGCGCGAAGCGGCTGCACGTAACCTAGAAATTGCTGCTCAAGAAAATCCTTGGTTTGATACCAGTTTTGTCAAAATTTACCCAGGAGATGCATTTAACTTACCTATTACAGATGCCTCAGTAGATGTATTAGCACAAAATTGTCTGTTCAATATTTTTGAACCAGCAGATTTAACTCGTGCGTTAAAAGAAGCATATCGAGTATTGAAACCAGGTGGAAGATTGCAAATGAGTGACCCCATTACTACTCGTTCTATTCCTAAACATTTACAACAAGATGAAAGACTACGCGCCTTATGTTTATCAGGCGCACTCACCTATCAAGAATATACCCAATTAATTATAAATGCTGGCTTTGGAAAAATTGAAATTCGCGCCCGTCGCCCTTATAGATTATTAGATAGACAAACTTATAACCTCGAAGAAAATATACTCTTAGAAAGTCTTGATTCCGTTTCCTTCAAAGTTGATATCCCTGAAGATGGAGCTTGTATTTTCACAGGCAAAACAGCAATTTATGCAGGGAAACAACCATTTTTTGATGATGCAGCAGGGCATATTTTACAACTTGGTATACCCGCAGCAGTATGTGATAAAACAGCCGCAAAACTAGCAGCGTTAAAACCTACAGAAATAATGGTGACAGATTCCACCTGGTATTATGACGGCGGTGGGTGCTGTTAGAATAATTACCAATTGTGCGTAGCGCACGCTAAACTATCATAATTAAGTTTTATAAAGGACATTTAAAACCGACCATAAAACTTGCTGCTTGTGAGTTACAGGGGAGTTAGAGGAGCGGAATTGAGCAATCGCATAGTAAATGCATATCACGATTTAACACAAAATCGAGATTCTTAACTGCACTTCGTTACTTTCAGAATCACAAACTATAGCTTTTATAGACATTTAAAGCGTCCCTTAAACCCCCAAAATTGGTTAAAAATCAAAAATACCAACCGATCAAGTTGATTAAGGTATAAATTATCGTGCCAACAGGAATTACACCCTTTCAAACTAAACTAACCTCACCGTTAACCAAAAAAGAAATAAATGTTTTACAAATTAATCTAGGGAAGCGTTGTAACCTAGCTTGTAATCATTGTCATGTAGAAGCAAGTCCCAAAAGAACAGAAGAACTTTCCCTAGCAACTTGTCTAGAATTGATTGAACTAATTTATAAGTTCCCAGAAATTGAAATCGTCGATTTAACTGGTGGTGCACCAGAAATTAACTTTGGTTTTAAGCCCTTGGTAGAAGCAGCAAAAGGAGCAGGTAAAGAAGTAATTGTCCGGTCAAATTTAACCATTTATTTTGTTGAAGGATTTGGTCATTTACCAGGATTTTTTGCTCAAAACCAAGTCAGAATTGTAGCCTCTCTGCCCTGTTATCTAGCAGATAATGTGGATAAAATGCGCGGTAATGGTGTATTTGATGATTCAATTCAAGCTTTACAATGGCTGAATCAAGTTGGTTATGGGAAAAATCCCGATTTAAGTTTAGATTTGGTGTATAATCCCGAATTACCCAACAGTGAAAAATTTCCCTTAACTCCTGAACAAACAGGCTTAGAACTAGCTTATAAAATGTTCTTGCAAGAACATTTTGATATTGTGTTTAATAACCTATTAACCATTACTAACCTACCTATCGGGAGAACAAAGTTACATTTAGAACGTAAACAACTTTACTCCAGCTATTTGCAATTTTTAGAGATGCAATTTAACTATGATACCCTTGAGAATTTAATGTGTCGTAATCAACTCTCAGTAGACTATTTAGGAAATATCTATGATTGCGACTTCAACCAAATGATGAATTTACCAGCAAAAGATCATCATGGACAAAACTTGACAATTAGCAAATTATTAGATAATGGAAGTTTAGAAGTAATTAGTCAAGTGCAAACCGCTGACTATTGCTATGGTTGTACCGCTGGATGTGGTTCCAGTTGTGGTGGTGCTTTAGTGTAAATTTTCCAGAGTTGAGATTAATGAAGTAATATATAAATGTCATCAAACCAAAATGATGTAACGAAAGTTGTGGCAATTTAGTCATCAATAGTTATATGCATTATGATAATATCATAGTTAGTTAAGTCTCCTCACACCACACCAAAGGCCGTGGATTGATTGAAATCTCCACGGTTTTTATTTTTTTATTAGTAATGAAAATCAACAAATGCCTTACGCCACCCTAGACTATCTAGTATTAAGCCTATTGTGCTCCTGAATGCTCATTTTCAAAAATTCTGTTACCAAAACTGATACAAGCCATCAAGGTCGAAATAGTTAGTCTATGATGATAGTTAGTTAAGCTCCTCACACCATACTGAAAGCCGTGAAATCTGATGGTTCGCGGTTTTTTTTATTTTCCTGTGACTTTAACTAAACCAATACCACCAAAATAAAGACCTAAAACTGCTCCAGCTAAAAGACTTTGAGTGAGAGGATCAGTAGAAGGTGTAAGTATAGCCCCCAAAACTACTGCGGACATAATTACAAACCGCCAACCAGCCAGCATTTGTGTAGAAGAAACAATACCTAAATTACCTAGCAATAATTGGATAATCGGAATTTGAAATGCTAATCCTGTTGTAAATAACAACAATAACACAAATTCAAAATATTTTTCAATTGACCACAATTGTTCTACGACATCTGCACCGTAACTGATGAAAAATTGCAAAGCTGCGGGAATAAGTAGAGAATAAGCAAAAGCTAACCCACCAACAAATAATACACTCGATCCCAAAACCACAGGCCCCAACAAACGACGTTCACGGCGTGTTAGTCCCGGAAGCACGAACTGGATAATTTGGTAAAGAATGAAGGGACTAGCAAGCACCAAACCACTGTAACCAGCGACTTTGATAGAGACAAAGAAATATTCTCCGGGTCCAAGTTGTAGGAATTTGATACCATGGGCGGGGATTTCCAGTAGCTGTACCAAGGGTTTAACAACGATAAAACAGCCAACTACACCCAAAGCTATAGCAATTAGAGAATAAAAAATACGTCGCCGCAATTCTTCCAGATGGTCAAAAAATGACATTTCCACCTCATCTGGTAATTCATCTAGAGGATTAGCCTCAGAATTACTGTATCCTTTCATGTCCGTATCAGGAGAATTGATAGTATCTAAGTCTGGTGAAGGGGTCATGAGTCAATTAATAGGCTACATTCCTTAACTATTTTATCTGGGAGAGCGACTACCAATAGAGGTTTTTCCGGTTTGGGGGATTTTTCCGGTTGTGTGGCGCTGCATCTACATAAGTAGATAAGAAGCAATGTTACGGGTAATACTGATTAAATTTGTAACGAAAATAACTTTTATCACAGTTGAGAAAAGGCTAACGGAAAATTTTAGCCCCTTCTCCCTTTCCTTCTTTGCCAAGTCCTGTCAGAAGAATATTATACACCAGTACAGAACTATTGGTTTTTCAATCACGTCTGGGGGTACTTAGTAATCACTCCTGAGTTACAGCAGGAGTCAGGAGTACAACTCTCTTGCTATCTAGGTTTCAATTTAGATTCTGTACCTAATTGATCTGCAATCTGCTGTAATTACTTATCATAACTTTTTTACTATTGCCTCTTGGCTGTTGCCTTTTGACTGCGATCACAGATATGATAAATATATCTCTAACAAGCAGCGAAGTTCACAAGCATAGATAATATAAAATTAATAACTGCTCTCTTTTCACTCTTAAAGAAAGCAGTTTTTCCCAATTACCAACAATTGCCAAAATCAATAATTTAGAGATCTTCTGGTTCAAGCTGTGCCACTGTCACTGCATTAAACGCAAAAGCAAAAACCAACGGTATCGGACACTTGAATGCAAAGGTATAAATAACAGATAAGATAGTAATCACTACAGCGGCCAGTGACCAGAATAGTTCCTGATTAGTTAATCCATTCTCTTCTTTAATTACTCTCAAAACATGAACCGGAATTGGCTCCGGCATTACTCCCCCTGGAGGAAATGCCCAATAGTTATCACGGCGTTCTACAAATAAATCTGTCCAGCCGTTTTCCATGCACCAAGCTTCGATCCATTCAATAGAGTAATGATTCATCATGAGGATACCAATTCCAGTTTTCAGTTTGAGTAGCTAATGAATATAGATTTATCGCAGATTCTTGACAAAGTAATAAATGCTTATAAGATTAAGGCTAATTCCATAATTTATGAATGGAATAGTCAGCAAATTAAGTTCAGCCTTAATGAAAAGAATAACAGGAAATAAAGATGGCCGGCCAGAAAATACAATAAACTTTACTTGAAACAATTAATATCAATAAATATAAATATAATAGTGAGTAATCGCTAACTCTTGAGGAATAATGAATTTATCAGTCTTGCGATAGAATAAGTAAGAGTTTTTGGTGGATGAACACAGAAAATTATTACGGAATATTAAGGAAAATAGAGATTCATAGCCAGAATAATCGTGTAGACTAAAATACATGAAACATTACAATTGGTTAATATAATTTGGTTAATATAATAATGATGTATTGGCGACAAGGGTTAGCATTGCTGTTAACAGTGATAATATGCTGCGTGGCATCTCCAGCACTAGCAGACTGGACTCATCCCCTATCATTTAGTAATGCAGAGTTAGCAAGACACGATTTTTCTGGACAAAGCTTGCAAGCTGCGGAGTTTTCCAACGCTAACTTGGAAATGGCGAATTTTGCAGGTGCTGACTTGCGAGGAACAGTCTTTAGTGCTTCAGTGATGACAAAAGCTAATTTACATGGAGCAAATTTAACCAATGCACTGGTTAATGAAGTAAAATTGAACGGGGCTGATTTAAGTGATGCTATCTTGTTAGAAGCTCTGTTGTTGCGTTCTATCTTTACTGATGTCAACATCGAAGGTGCAGACTTTACTGATGCAATTTTAGATCGCTCGCAAATTCAAGAGCTATGTAAAAAAGCCAGTGGTGTAAATTCTCAAACTGGTGTAGAAACTCGTGAGTCGTTAGAATGTCGATAAAGCGTATTGGTATAATTGGTGGTGGACAACTGGCCTGGATGATGGTGGATGCTTCCAAAAAACTAGGAATAGAATTAATAGTACAAACTCCTAGCAAAAATGATCCCGCTGTATCTATCGCTCAAGCTACCGTTTTGGCAGCAGTTGATGACGCAGCAGCAACGGAATTTTTATCTAAAGAATGCGATGTCATCACCTTTGAAAATGAATTTGTTAATCTAGATGCTTTATCTTTATTAGAGACAGAAGGTGTTTGTTTTCGTCCCAGGTTAGCAGCTTTATCTCCGCTATTAGACAAATATCATCAACTTTGCTATTTATGGGATTTAGGATTACGTGTTCCTCAGTTTTTCGCTCTGGAAAAATCAGCAGATATTGAATCGAAAATAGAATATTTAGGTTTTCCGATTGTTCTTAAAGCCAGACGACATGGTTACGATGGACAGGGAACTTTTATAGTTCATGATTCAGCAACTTTTTCAACGGTAGTAAATAAAAGTAATACACAGTTCTTAGTAGAAGAATTTGTTCCTTTTACGAGAGAATTAGCTATAATTGCGGCGCGTTCTGTGAATGGGGAAATTGTCACTTATCCAGTGGTAGAAACCCAACAAGAACAACAAGTTTGTCGGAGAGTAATTGCACCAGCGGATATTACACCCGAACAAGCAGCAGAAATTAATGCGATCGCTCATACAATATTAAACAGTCTACAAGCAGTAGGCATCTTTGGAATTGAGCTATTTATCACCGCTGACGGTAAAATACTGATTAATGAAATTGCACCACGAACTCATAACTCTGGGCATTTTTCCTTAGATGCTTGTGAAACTTCCCAATTTGAACAACATCTAAGAGCCGTTTCTGGTTTACCTTTGACTAATACATCCTTACATTGTCCCAGTGCCGTGATGGTCAACTTGCTAGGGTATGAAAACTCACACAGCGATTATTCAAAGCAACGGCAAAAATTAATAGATATTCCCCAAGCTTACTTGCACTGGTACGGAAAAACAGAATCTCGTCCCCGACGTAAACTCGGACATATCACCGTCTTGCTAGAACAGCAAAACCGAGACGTTATAGAGTCTATCATCCAGACCATAGAATCTATATGGTATCCTGGTTAGGATGTAGGGTGCAGGGTGTATGGGGAGAATAACAACTGACTAATGCCCAATGTCCAATGCCCAAATTTTTTTCATCATGCAACACACAAATTGTGTTTGATAGTTATAATGAGTTAGTTGCACTGCGACGTTGGTGACTGCCCTCAAGTTTTTTGATCTATGTCTTTAAAGAAAAGGGAGCAAATCAGTTCTTGTGGCAGTAAACCGGGCGTGTACCCGGAAACTTTAAATGAGAAACTACCGTTCCCACCTGGTTTAACCAGGTCATAAACTTAGGTAAAACGGCGTTGTGGTGAACTTAAAAATTTTTGCTCCCAGGTTGTTTCAGCTTGGGAGCTTTATCACTTAACAGTTATCAGTTATTTCAGTCTCTTCCTTACACCCTTATTCTTCGTGATGCTTTTAAAGATAAAAATCTGTATAATTTGATTGATTCTAAATTAAGTAAAATTCAGAGTTTAGATAGCCAAATTAGCTTAAATTGTAGTAGTTTAAGATACAAAAAATTGACCAAATACTCAACTAACACAGTGTTTCCAGCCTCGGTTTTTCACCTAGACAATGGTTTGACATTTATTCATCAGGAGATACCCACTACCCCTGTAGTAGTGGCAGATGTTTGGGTTCGTGCTGGAGCAACCTTAGAACCAGAACCTTGGTTCGGAATGGCGCATTTTCTAGAACATATGATTTTTAAAGGTACAGATACCTTACCGCCTGGGGAGTTCGATTATAACATTGAAAAGATGGGTGGTGTGAGTAATGCAGCAACAAGCCATGATTATGCTCATTACTCTCTGACTACAGCTACTCCTTACTTAGCAGAGACTTTACCCCATTTAGGTGAACTTTTGCTCAATGCGGCAATTCCCAAAGATGAATTTATCCGGGAACGGGATGTTGTTTTAGAAGAAATTCGCGCTTGTGCTGATGATCCTGATTGGATAGGATATGAATCTCTACAGAAAAATGTCTATCGAAATCATCCCTATGGACGTTCTGTGTTGGGTACTGAGGAGGAATTAATGCAGCAATCACCAGAAGCAATGCGCTGTTTTCATCGTTCTCACTACCAACCAGAAAATATGACAGTGGTGGTTGTAGGTGGTATTGGACAAGAATCTGCTTGGGAATTGGTAAATAGTAGCTTTGCAGATTTTAGCGATCGCTCTGATTGTCCTGTATCTGATAAAATACCAGCACCAGTAATTAGAGGTATTTGCCGTCGAGAGTTGACTTTACCAAGGCTAGAGCAAGCACGGTTAATGATGGCTTGGATAGCACCAGGTGTAGAACAACTCCGAGATGGTCATGGTTTAGATTTCCTATCAGTATTATTAGCACAAGGACGAACTTCCCGCTTGGTGCATGATTTACGGGAAGAAAAACAACTGGTGCAAGCAATTTGTAGTAATTTTTCCCTACAACGGGAATCGAGTTTGTTGACAATAACCGCCTGGTTAGAACCAGAATATTTGGAGCGTGTAGAGTCTTTAATTCAGGAACATTTGCAAAATTTACAAACTATAGGTATTACCGAGCAAGAACTGAATCGCACCAGTAGGTCATTATGTAATGAATATGCCTTTGCGATGGAAACACCAAATCAGTTAACATCCCTATATGGTTACTACCATACCATTGCCCAAGCTGAATTAGCCGTTGCTTATCCCCAGGAAATCCAATCCTTTGATGCTCAGGAACTGCAAAAATTAGCACAAAAGTATCTTTCACCGCAAAATTACGCAGTTACTATTCTCAAACCATATTAGTCATAGGGTGTGGGGTCTAGGGTGTAGGGAGCAGGGGGAAGAAAATTAAAAATTAAAAATTAAGAACTCTTGCCTTTTGCCTCTTGCCTTTTGCCTTTTGCCTTTTGCCTTCTTCCTCCTGACTCCTTTAATCATTAACCTCTTGATTAAGAATGCAAAATATAGATAATTCTAACTCCTCTATTCATCGCACTGTATTACCAAATGCCATTGTTGTTTTGGTGGTAGAAAACCAAGCTGCGGATATTATTGCAGGGCGGATTTTTGTGCGTGCTGGTAGTTGTTATGAACACCGGGAAAAAGCTGGTTTAGCACATTTGTTATCATCAGTAATGACAAAGGGTTGCGATGGTTTATCGAGTTTAGAAATTGCGGAAAAAGTGGAATCAGTAGGAGCAAGTTTAAGCACAGATGCTGGTACAGATTACTTCTTACTTTCCTTGAAAACAGTTAGTGCCGATTTTGCAGATATTTTAACATTGTCAGGGTTGTTGTTGCGATCCCCCACATTTCCCGAAACCCAAGTAGAACTAGAAAAACGGTTAGCACTACAAGATATTCGCTCCCAAAAAGAGCAACCCTTTAACTTGGCTTTTGAACAAATGCGACAAGCCATGTACCAAAAACACCCATACTCAATGTCGGTCTTAGGTACAGAAACAACCATTAACAGCATCACTCGTGCGGACTTAGTGGAATTTCACCAAACCCATTTTCGTCCAGATAACATCGTTATTAGTATTGTAGGACGCATTACACCACAAGTAGCCTTAGACTTAGTAGGAGAAGTTTTTGGTGATTGGCCACAACCAGCCCAACTACGTCCCATACTAGATTTACCAGCAATTTCTGTCAAACCCAAATCCTGCCTCAAACCCTTAAATACACAGCAATCAATTGTCATGTTGGGCTACATGGGTCCCTCAGTCAGCGCCCCTGGATACGCAGCCCTGAAATTATTATCTACCTACTTAGGAAATGGGCTTTCTAGCCGCTTGTTTGTAGAATTACGAGAAAAAAGAGGTTTAGCCTATGAAGTCTCTGCTATGTTCTCCACACGCCTCTTTCCCGCATCATTTATAGTTTATATGGGTACTGCACCGGAAAATACCAGTATCGCCCTAGAAGGACTACGCCAAGAAGTAGAACTACTATGTACTACTGAACTATCAACCGACGAACTGCAAACAGCCAAGAATAAAATTTTGGGACAGTATGCATTGGGTAAACAAACTAACGGACAAATAGCTCAAATATACGGTTGGTATGAGATTTTAGGTTTAGGAATTGAATTTGACCAGGAATTTTCCGAACTCATTAACAAAGTCAGTTCCAAGTTAGCAATGACAGCAGCTAATCGGTATTTACAAGAACCATATTTATCTTTAGTTGGACAAGAGGAAGCGATTACAACAGCGGTAAGTTAGAAGAAGGCAAAAGGCAAGAGGCAAAAGTTTTTGAATTTTGAATTTTGAATTTTGAATTTTGAATTTTGAATTGATTTCTCCCTGTTCCCTATTTATGATAAAAACCAACGCCAAATTCATACCTGTGGCTTTAACTATTGCTGGTTCTGATAGCGCTGGGGGTGCGGGTATTCAAACAGATTTACGAACTTTTGCTTTTCACTGTGTTCACGGTACTAGTGCTATTACTTGCGTTACAGCCCAAAATACTGTGGGTGTGATGCGGATTGATGCGATGATCAAAGAGGCTGTTATTGCCCAAATCCGGACGGTGGTTGAGGATATTGGTATCCAAGCTGCCAAAACGGGAATGTTGCTAAATCAGGAAATCATTTCCGCTGTAGCGCGGGAAGTAACAGCTTTAGAAATTGATAATTTGGTAGTTGACCCAGTGATGCTATCACGGACGGGGGCGCAATTAATTGATGATGATGCTGTGCAAACTTTGTGTGATGAACTGATTCCTCAAGCAGCGATAATTACACCTAATCGTTATGAAGCACAGATTTTAAGCGGGTTAGAAATTGTGTCTTTAGAGGATATGCAAACAGCCGCAGAAATCATATTTAAGAAATTAGGAATTAAGGCTGTTTTGGTGAAGGGTGGGGGAATGTCTGGGAGTTTGCGTGGTGTAGATGTATGGTTTGATGGTGAACGGTTGGAAACTTTGACGACGCAACAAATAGAAACGAAGAATACGCATGGTACTGGTTGTACTTTATCAGCTGCCATTACTGCTAATTTAGCTTTGGGTAAAGATTTGTGGACAGCAGTACAACAAGCTAAAGATTATGTGACAACTGCACTTACTTATTCGTTGGATATTGGTAAGGGACAGGGACCTGTAGGGCATTTTTTCCCTTTGTTGGTAAAAGGTTGAAAGCTACTTGCTTGGAGGGACTTGTTTAGAGGATATCTGAGAAGTATCAAAGTTAATTAACGATCTTCCCTTACCCCCCTTTCTAAGGGGGACTTAGGGGGATCAACAGGTGCACACGAAAAAGTTTTCAGACATCCTCTAAATAAAGTTGTCCAATATTTACCAACTTACATGGTAAAAATTTTGTAATCTTGCCTGAGGCATACTGAGTATTAATTGTTATGAAAAGAACTTTTTCAACGAAAAGAAGACGGTTAATGATATTAATTGCTACAGCATTAGCTACGATGCTCATAGCAATTGGTTTACCAATCCTGACTCCAACTGCTGTAGAAGCGCATTCAAATACCAACTTACTGATATCTGCTGCGGCCAGTCTGAAAGATGTATTAGAAGAAATTAAGCCTCTCTACCAACAAAGTCAGCCAAACGTCAAAATTAGTTATAACTTTGGTGCTTCTGGTGCTTTGGAACAACAAATTGAACAAGGTGCGCCGGCGGATATTTTCATATCTGCGGCAAAAAAAGAAGTTGATGCTTTAGAACAAAAAAATCTTTTAGTTCCCGGTACTCGTACTGTCATCGCTAAAAATCGCTTGGTTTTGGTTGTACCAAATAATGTTTCTGGTGTGAGTAGTTTTTATAATCTCAAAGATGCAAAAGTCAAAAAAATCGCTATTGGTGAACCTAGAAGCGTACCCGCTGGCCAATATGCACAACAAGTTCTGGAAAAATTAAAAATATGGGAATTGGTCAAAGCGAAACTAGTTTACACTAATAATGTACGTCAAGTTTTAGCATCTGTAGCAAGTGGAAATGCTGAGGCAGGATTAGTTTATGTTACTGATGCAAAAATTTCCAAAAATGCAAAAGTTGTAGTTGCGGCTGACGAAAAATATCACTCTGCCATTATTTATCCCTTAGCAGTTATTAAACGCAGCAAAAACCCTGATCCAGCTAAGAATTTTTCTCAATTTTTATCTAGTGATCAAGCTAAGGGTATATTCAAAAAATATGCGTTTGTTCTCCCTTAATTAGGGTTTGCTGAAAATTTATTCGTGAAGAAGTAGGAGTTCAGGAGTATTGCTATCGCCACGCTCCGCTATTAGGAGTTCATGAGGAACTAAGAAGTTTTCAGAATCATTAAAAATAGGAAAAAGTGCTTGAGTTTTTACCCTATCAATCCTTATTTCTTGCGTCTTCTCTACTTTTAAACTCCTTTCCTCCTTCACCTACTTCTTAATGGTTAATTACCAAACAAATCTAAGTCTGTAACGGCACCAACACTACTAGAAGATACCAATTTGGCATATTTCGCCAGCACCCCTTTTGTATAACGTGGTGGACGCGGTTGCCAGTTAGCACGACGACTAGCTAATTCTGCATCCGATATATTCACTTGTAATAATCGAGAATTAGCATCAATGGTGATACTATCACCTTCTTCTACCAAGGCAATATTACCGCCGACTGCGGCTTCTGGAGCGACGTGACCAACTACCATCCCATAAGTACCGCCAGAAAAGCGTCCATCGGTAATTAAGCCCACAGAATCACCTAATCCCGCACCAATAATTGCTGAGGTGGGAGCCAACATTTCCCGCATACCAGGCCCACCTTTTGGACCTTCGTAACGGATGATGATGACATCACCTGCTTTAATCTTACCTGCCAAAATTGCATCTAAGCAAGATTCTTCTGATTCAAATACTCTTGCTGGCCCGGTGATGATGGGTTCTTTCACACCAGTAATTTTAGCAACTGCACCTTCAGTAGCTAAGTTACCTTTCAGAATAGCTAAATGTCCTTGTACATACATGGGACGATCCCAAGGACGAATTACATCTTGCTTGGGTGATGGTTCTGCTGGTATGTCTGCTAAGACTTCGGCTACAGTTTGTCCAGAGATAGTTAGACAGTCACCATGCAGTAAATCATGAACTAATAACATTTTCATGACTTGAGGAATACCACCAGCTTTATGCAAGTCTGTGGCTACGTATCTACCACTTGGTTTTAAATCGCACACTACTGAAACACGGTCACGGATGGTTTCAAAGTCGTCTAAAGTTAGTTCTACACCAGCTGCGCGGGCGATCGCTAAAAAATGTAAAACTGCATTGGTAGAACCACCAACAGCCATAATTACAGATATGGCATTTTCGATAGATTTGCGGGTGATAATTTGCCGCGGTAATATTTGCTTACGGATGGCTTCGACTAAAATAAAGGCAGATTTTTCTGTGCTATCCGTTTTTTCGGCATCTTCTGCGGCCATGGTTGAGGAATAAGGTAAACTCATTCCCATTGCTTCAAAGGCTGAAGACATGGTGTTAGCTGTGAACATTCCACCACAGGAGCCAGCACCAGGACAGGCACGGCGTTCAATTTCTAGAAGTTCGGTTTCGTCAATTTTGCCGGCGCTGTGTTGGCCGACGGCTTCAAAGGAACTAACAACGGTTAAATCTTTGCCATCGTAGTGTCCGGGTTTGATTGTGCCACCATAAACAAAGATAGCAGGGATATTCATGCGAGCGATCGCTAACATTGCCCCTGGCATATTTTTGTCACAACCACCAATAGCCAGAACACCATCCATACTTTGGCCAGTACATGCAGTTTCAATGGAATCTGCGATCACTTCCCGTGACACCAGAGAGAATTTCATCCCCTCTGTTCCCATCGAAATCCCATCACTGATGGTAATTGTGCCGAAAACTTGGGGCATTGCACCGGCATTTTTGACGCTAATTTCTGCCCTTTGTGCTAGTTGGTTAATCCCCATATTACAGGGGGTGATGGTGCTGTAACCATTAGCAATACCGACGATGGCTTTGTTGAAGTCTGCATCTTGAAAACCAACAGCCCGCAACATAGCCCGGTTAGGCGATCGCTGTACCCCTTGTGTGATAAATTTACTCTTAATATTTTCTGACATCTGTCTTTTTTCCTTCTTTACCATCATCGCTATAATTGCGATCTTTGTAGATAATAATTCTCTCAAAATTTTGTCATTAGTTATTGGGCATTGTGCATTAGGAAAATTACTTCCCCATCTCCCTCATCTCCCTCATCTCCCTCATCTCCCCCAGTCTCCTCCCAATCCCCAGTCCCCAATCCCCCCTAAAAAGGCAAAAATTGCAGTAATATTGAAGCCAGACTACCAAAAAAATCCATAAAACTGGGTTTACCACTAGTAACTTTTTCACCATAAGGTGTTTTTAGTTCGAGAATAAAAGCTAGTGCTGTTTTCACTCCCTCAGCATTTTTTTGTTCTTCAAACAGTTTTGCAGCCATTTGGGCATCTTCCAAGGCGTGTTTTCTGTCTAAGTTTTGGTAACTAGCTACACCACGGGATAAGTATGCACCTGCATAGTCTGGTTTAAGTGCGATCGCTTGACTAAAATAATCAATAGCTGGTTTGAGGTTGCCTTTATCAGCCGCTGCTACACCCCAAGCATAAAATTCGTCTGGTTTAGCAATTTGCAAAGGTATACCCACTGCACCTTGAAAGTTAGTACCATTGAGGTTAGCGTTAGTCAATTCTATATTCATTAAATAAGTATTTCTCAAATCAGCACCCGTGAGATTTGCTTCATTGAGTTTAGCCCTACTTAAATTAACACCAAATAAACTAGCACCAACCAAGTTTGCGCTCCGCAGATCAGCACCTGTCAAGTTCGCACGGCTGAGGTTAGCACCTTCAAGATTCGCACCTCTCAAATCAGCCCCTGATAAGTCAGCCAAAGCCAAACCGGCATTAATCAGTTGACAGTTTTGACATTTTTTAGTGGCTAACAATTGTCTTATCTGGTCATCATTTGCAGCTTGCGTGGTTACTGGCAAACTAATAGTAAGTAAAAGGGCTGCTGTAGAAATAATTTGGCTTTTCATATTTGATATTGCAATCTATCTTCATCAGGACTAAATCTTAGCTAAATCTATATTTACATTGGTAGTTAATATGATTAATTTACCCCAATTTAGCACAGTATTTGTCTCTATAGCAATCTTACCTGATCTGAAAAAACTATTACATTTAGGCGCACGAAACTTGTACAAGTTAGCACTCAAAACAATGCCATTACCGCAGCGGTAGAACCAGAACCACCCCGCAACCTGAGAATACCAATGACCAAGGTAGTGCCTTGAGGCGGTAGTTGTTCTAAGTTGGTGAGGTTTTCTAAAACAATACGTTGTTTTGCCAAGACCAAACAATTAGTAGTAAGATTATTATCTTGTTCAGAATCTACACCGTGTGTATCAATTCCCACTCCAGCAATTTGCCTTTCGGTAATTAAAAACTGGGTGGCATCATTGCCAAACCCTGGAATGTGCAGATTTCCACCTGCATCCTGGTTTAAGAATTCGTTTTTATCCAGCCATTTAGTTTAGCGACCCGCATAAAGTAGCACGACATTTTCAGCAGAAATAGTCCCAAATTCTGCTTCCCATGCCAAAATATCAGCCACAGTCAAAAGATAATCAGGATTTGCTGCAGCTTGTTTACAGATATCTATGACTACCGCAGGTACTACCAGCGACTGAGCTGAGTATTCGTCAATGCTGATCCCGTTACTGTGAAAACTAATAGGGGCATTGATATGAGTAGCACTATGTTCCCCTAAAGAAAAGCGTCGCAGATAATAGCCATCATCTTAGAGTTCAGCAACAGTAGTAAATTTTACAGTCCGATCACCAGTCCATTGCGGTATAGCTGTGTCAATCAGATGACTCAGGTGGATAACACGGGAGTAGGCAATGTTATTTTTGTTTTGGGGATGTATAATAGCTCTCCTCGATGGATGGGCTACTTCATATCTTAATGATACGCGAGATGAGATAAAAGAGCCTGTCTACCCTACGGAAACGCTGTGCGAACAGACCTGAGAGGGATGATTGCCTGAGAGCGATGATTCGACGTAGCTCACCAGCGGCAACACGATCAATTCTAATCACCGTAACATTTTCTATTATTAAATTTAGTGGTTTCAAAAATTCACTTGATGTTTGATAGTGAATCGAATAACCTAGGTGTAGCGAACTGCAAACATCCAGAGATAAAACTGCAAACAAGGCAATTTTGAAACCATATTAACTGCAAATAAAGGGGGTCTCAAAACCAGATTATTTGCAAATGAAACTGCAAACATAATTTTCAAACGGCAAATAAGGGGTTTCAAATCACATTATGTGCAAATAAGCTGTAAGCCTGACTGTGATTTATTTACAGAATTCATGGTCACAAAACTGTCCAGAAAAAAAGAACTTTTACACCAGACACATATGTCTATTTATTTAAATATGAACTGAACACAGATAAAACCGAAAAATTCTGGATGTGGTACTTCTCGTATTAATTTAATTTCCCTCTGAGGCATACAAAATAATTCCAATTTTTAACATCTGGTCTCTCAAGTCTTGGGTTCGACCAGGAGGCAATTGAGCATGTAGAAAAGAATTTACCTCACTTACACGTATATTTAATAATTCAGATAGCACTTTACCAGTGTAACCATGCCGTATTAAGGGAGGTTCTAAATAGCTAAGTCCAACAGTCAAGACAGCTTCAGCCATATCAAGGGTGAGAGGCTTAGTTGCTGCTTGGTAAGCATCTTCAAATACCCTTTGTAAATAATGTAGGAGTTACGCATTGACAAAAAAACTCATCCATGAGTATTAAGCAGCACCAGCATTGGTAAGATTGTCCACAATGTAGTCGCGCACAACTAAAGTGAATAAGTTCATTTGCAATTCATACCAATTAGAAATTCTGTTTTCAGATTAGAAATTCTGTTTTCAGAGCACATTTTTTCTAAACGAACAAATGCTTGAAATGAACAAAACACCTGTGTTTTAATTGCTTGGGTATCTCTAACCATAAATCCACAAATTCCACATACTTGTTTGATGGCTCTATCAAAACTTTCAATCCCCCAATGAGTATCATGAATTGTCACAAATTCACTTTTGGTGATTTGATTGAGAGCTTCTTCATCTGGTAGATAAACTATATAGTCTCTAGAGTCTTCTTTTTTGAAGTCTTGCCTAAACAATTTGATCAATCCAAATGCTCTCAAATGAGTTATCAAACCTTCATTGAGAATTTCTAAACTCCTTAAGAGACAATACTTTTCCAGTTTATTTGATACGGTTCTATTTTTCTCAATCCCAAATATAAAACCCAATTTCTGGTTTTTTAAAAATTTGAAGCTTTCTACCCCTGAATACCAACTGTCTCCTGTAACTATTCTTGGTTTTACACTCCAATCAATCACTTCCTTGAGCATTTCCTGAGAATAATAGTTCTTCGTCTTTCCCTCCTTTTTGTCGTATATTATATAATATATTGGTACTGAATTTCCATACACATCAGTGTAGTAAAGTATGATTAAATTTATTCCTTTGATGCTCTTATGATATTTCCCAGACCAAAAATAACTGATTAATTCTGCATTTTTTGGGTCACTATACAATTTGCGTACTACTGTGTCATCTACACTTGAAATCCCTCCTAATTTATGATTTTCCTTACTGTATCGAATAAATATTTCGGTTCGTATCTCTCTCTGAGTAATAATCTATTCACACTGTCATATGAAACATTTTACAACAGACCTATCTTTAAAAGAAATCTTCTGGGAAAATAAACAGAAAGAATGTAACTGTTTATATCAAAAATGACAAGTCCCCTAGAAAGAATAGAATTATACCCCCAGGAATTGAAAAGATTAATTGGGATTAAGTATGAAGACTTTATGACATTAGTAGTATTAGCAGAAAAAAGGCATCTAGAGAAACAAGCAGAAATTGAAAAAAGAAAAATTAGGTTAATACCGTCTGGAGGAGGACTTAAAGCAGAAATAACCCCAAAGGAACGAGTATGTCTATGCCTAGTAGACCTGAGACAGAAGCCAACATTTGAAATTCTAGGATTATTGTTTGATGTATCGATGATAAAAGCAAATAAAAGATTTAATTATTGCGTAGAAATTCTGAGGGAAATTTTACCTGTCTCCCAAGTATAAGAAGAAAAAAAAATGAGCAACAATATAAAGAATTATGCAAAGGACTGAGTTATTATAGATTAATAATAGACAGTGCATAACAAGCTATAGAAAGACCATCTGACTATCAGGAGTATAAAGAATATTATTCAGGTAAGAAGAAAATACACACACTAATAAATAAATCAATTTATAGTATTACCAGAATCTGAAGATATAGTTGATATTTCTATTGGATAATCAGGTAAGATAAGTGATACTACACTATTTATAAACAATCGCCATAACCTAGATGCCAAACAAATATTATTGGGAGACAAAGCTTATATAGGAGAAGAATTTATTACAACACCTTATAAGAAGCCTAAAAAAGCTGAACCTTCAGAGATTAAAAAAGAAGAAAATAAGAAATTATCATCAATAGGAATTGGTGTTGAACATCTCATATGTAGAGTCAAAACGTTTGGAGTAGCTAGTGATAGATTTCGTTTAGCTCGAGATCATTATTATCAGGTGATAATGGTAGTATGTGGATTAGTTAGGTTAGATCTAAATTATTCATTTATAGTAAGTCATGATATTTGAGTTATCAGCCTTTAGATTATCTTTTTTAGAAAGCTATGTTTCTCAAAACCTTTAATAATTTTGAGATTTTCATCCCCAAACCCTTATTTTTGCGTTCAGCCATAATTAGTGTTTCATTCCAGTTATAGTTCGTGTAACGCTTTCACAGTAAGTTTTTTATCTTTTGTGGACAGGTCTAATATCTCTGCCAATCTACAACATCCCCCATGCTTTGGTTCTGATAGCAAAAACAGAGTGTAATGTTCGAGACTACATTCTGCTGTAGAAGGTTTGGTTATTTCTCTAATTCTCCGATACCTGCTAAGTAGATGACATTTTTTATCACTACACTATTTTGCTACTTTATCAATCCGTAAGTCCTATGGAAACAGTATATTGGTGACGAGTTAAGGAAAAGGGGAAATTATCAAGGGTGGTATTTGCAGTGGTTAAAAATCGTGAGCAACTCATTATAGGTAAGTCATTGAGCTTAATGGTTTGGGCACAAGCTTGGGATGTTAAAGGTAGTTTGCAATTGACACAGGGAAAGGCGGAAGATGCTTTATCATCTTGGCAGCAAGGGGAACAATTACAAGATGTGCAATCGCAATCTTTTGTGTTAGGTAATCGAGGACACCTGTATGAATTAACTCAGCAATGGTCTATTGCCCAAAATCTGACTGATAACGCCTTGAACTTGTCCCAGTCTCTTCAAGCGGAAGATATCGCCTATCTTTGGCAGTGGCAAATGGGACGTATTTTCTGTCAAGGTGACACTTGTTGCTCGCAAAAGCTAAACTTTAACAGTGCTACTACTGTTTAGATAGAAGTTTCTAATACACTGTGAACCATCGGGGTGATTTGGTTGCTACCAATGCAGATGTACGGTTTTCCTTCCGTGAAAGTGCTGAACCTCTATATTGCCGTTTGGTAGATTTTTTGTTGCAATCTCCATCTCCCACACAGGAAAATCTCAAACAAGCTGGTCAAGTTTTCGAAGCTTTATAAGTAGCGAAACTGGAAAACGTTTTACAACGAGCCTGTCAAGATAGCAAATTACAATTAGGCAAAGTAATTGATACCAAAGACAAAACAGCCGCAGTTATTTATTCAAATATGCAGTTATTTATTCAAATATTTTGAGCGATCACAAGTTTGTGGGATCTAGACAAAGAAGCCAGCGTTACGTTCACTAAAGAACTTTATCAGCATTTAGGACAACCTAATATTAACAGAGCCGAATCGCTACGTCTGGCACAGTTAGCTTTCCTTAAAAATATCAACTATAATCATCCCTATTACTGGTATCCTTATATTCCTGTAGGTAGTTGGCTTCGATGGGAATGATTTTGAGCAAGGTTTCGCGCAAAAACGCAAAGAATGTGAATCTGTATCAGTCATAAATACCCTGATAGGTTTTAAAAATCTTGTACCCCGGTAAAACTAAAGCTATTCCTGCGTGACTGTGAATTTTACCTGGATATCTATAAGGTTGATCATCAGGAACAGCACCACCAATGCGAATATGTATTTTTGGTAGCTATAAATACAATCCAGGAATTAGTAAATCCATGATGTAAGCAATTCTCTCATGCCTTGATTTTCATCAAGAAAGTTATTAACAATAAATATTCTTCTCATCTCCCTCATCTTCCCCTATCCTCAATCAACAATCCCCACACCCCGAAAATTTTGAGCAATACTGGTACAAGTAAGGAAGGTTTACAAGGTTTACAGAACATTACAAAAATGACGATTCAACCTACAAATACAGCTTTATTAGATTGGACTGGTGATACTTTAGCAGTTGGCTTATTTGAAGACGCAGTAGACTTAACAGGGGATTTGGCGACCTTAAATGATAAGTTGGGCGGGCTGTTAAAAGAACTGATTGCTGAAGAAGAATTTACAGGTAAAGCTAATAGCACCATAGTTGCACGGGTAGGTGCTGGTCATCCAGTGCGGAGGGTAATTTTAGTTGGTTTAGGTAAACCTGACGCGCTGAAATTAGAAACTTTACGCCGTCTTGCGGCTACAGTAGCGCGGACTGCTAAAAAGCAAAAAACCAAAACTCTAGCCATAAGTTTACCTGTTTGGAACAATGACCAAGCAGCTACAGGCCAAGCTATTGCAGAAGGTACACAACTGGCACTTTACCAAGATATTCGTTTCAAATCAGAACCAGAAGATAAAAATCCCCCCATCGAAACTATTGACTTACTGGGGTTAGGGGGACAAGAAGCAGCTATTACCCGTGCAGAACAAATTGTTTCTGGTGTGATTTTGGCTAGGCAGTTAGTAGCAGCCCCGGCAAATGCTGTTACACCCATTACCATGGCAGAAACTGCCGAAGCCATAGCTAAAGATCACGGTTTACATCTGGAAATTCTGGAACAAGAAGAATGTGAAAAACTAGGTATGGGTGCATTTTTAGGAGTTGCCCAAGCTTCTGATTTACCACCTAAGTTTATTCACCTGATTTACAAACCAGCTACCACACCCAAACGCAAACTCGCCATTATTGGTAAAGGTTTAACCTTTGACTCCGGTGGTTTGAATATTAAAGGCGCTGGTAGCGGCATTGAAACCATGAAAATTGACATGGGTGGTGCTGCTGCTACTCTCGGTGCAGCTAAAGCCATTGGTCAGCTAAAACCAGATGTGGAAGTTCACTTTATCTCAGCCGTTACGGAAAATATGATTAGCGGTCGCGCTATGCGCCCAGGAGATATCCTCACCGCTTCCAATGGCAAAACAATCGAAGTCAACAACACCGATGCTGAAGGGCGTTTAACCTTGGCTGATGCCTTGGTATATGCCGATAAATTGGGAGTAGATGCGATCGTTGATTTAGCTACTCTTACAGGTGCTTGTGTAGTTGCTTTGGGTGACGATATCGCCGGTTTATTTACACCTGATGATGCTGTAGCTTCCCAACTGCAAACCGCGTCAGAATCAGCAGGTGAGAAACTTTGGCGGCTTCCAATGGAAGAGAAATATTTTGAAGGGCTGAAATCGGGTATCGCTGACATGAAAAATACTGGACCTCGTTATGGGGGTTCTATTACTGCAGCTTTGTTCCTCAAACAGTTTGTTAAGGATACTCCTTGGGCGCACTTAGACATTGCCGGTCCAGTTTGGGCTGATAAGGAAAATGGCTATAACGTTGCAGGTGCAACCGGTTTTGGTGTCAGAACCTTGGTTAATTGGGTACTGAGTTAATTTTCTTCTTTTTCTCCCCATCTTCTCCATGGAAATTAGGACTTATGCAAGAAGTGTCATAATCAAATCTCTTGTTTGTTGAGTGCGTTAGATGTCGGAAATATCTTGATATTAACCAATTTGGTCTGACGCACCCTACTAATATGCCAGTTGCGTAAATCCTGGAAATTAATTATACTAGGTTCTGCCTTCGGTGGTACCAGAGACAGAACCTTTTTTGATGGTATTTCTAGCATTTGACAGATAAAATTGCGGCAAAGCTTACCTTAGACTATCCTCTCCATGGGATATTCTTTGTAAACGGATATTAATATATATATATGTAAATATGCACGTATAGTTTCTTGCATAGTCGCAGAAAAAAATCTAGTTTCTTCTGCTTTTTTTGTAATTTTGAATTTTTAAGTATTGCAATCTGATAAAATTCGTAAGGTTTCTATAAGCTCTGAGCAATGGGATCGACTGGTGTAAGGATCGCAATTGACGCAATGGGGGGAGATCATGCACCCGCTGAAATCGTCGCTGGCGCAATGCGGGCGAGGGAAGAATTGGGTGTAAAAATCTTATTGGTTGGTGATCCCCAACAAATTGAGGCTGTAATGCCGCCAAAAACAAATATGGCGGAGTTGGAGATTGTTCCTGCGGAGGATGCGATCACCATGGATGAAGAGCCTTTAAATGCAGTTAGAAAAAAACGTAAAGCTTCCATCAACGTAGCGATGGATTTAGTTAAAAAGCAACAGGCAGATGCTGTATTCTCTGCCGGTCACTCTGGTGCAGCAATGGCATCAGCATTACTCCGGCTGGGAAGATTACCAGGAATTGACCGCCCAGCTATCGGGACAGTATTCCCCACAATCAAAGCAGGACAACCCGTATTAATACTTGATGTCGGTGCTAATGTAGACTGTCGTCCTAAATTTTTAGAGCAGTTTGCTGTCATGGGGTCTATTTATAGCCAGTATGTTTTGGGAATGCCTGAACCCAAAATAGGATTATTAAATATCGGTGAAGAAGACACCAAAGGTAATGAAACAGCCCTTCGTGCACATCAATTATTAAGGGATAATACCCAAATTAACTTTATTGGCAACGCGGAAGGCCGTGATGTATTATCAGGTGAATTCGATGTGATTGTCTGTGATGGCTTCGTAGGTAATGTTTTATTAAAATTTGCTGAAGCGGTCGGAGGAGTAATTCTGCAAATTCTGCGGGAAGAACTGCCCCAAGGCCTTCGTGGTCAAATCGGGACAGCAATTTTAAAACCCAACCTCAAGCGTGTTAAACAGCGCATGGATCACGCAGAACATGGTGGTGCTTTACTATTAGGTGTAAATGGAATTTGTTTTATTGGTCATGGTAGTTCCCAAGCACCTTCTATTTTTAGTGCTATTCGCATGGCCAAGGAAGCTGTAGACAATCAGGTATTGCACAGACTACAGTCACAATATCAAATCCTACAGAGCGAAAGCGATTAGTTTTTTTCTACGAGAAACTACGCGAACAGCTATGTCATTTGTCATTAGTCATCGGTCATTATTGGTACTTAGTTATTGGTTACTTCTGCGGTACAAAAGACAACTGACAATTGACAACTGACAACTGACAACTGACAACTGGGGAGATTAGGAGTGCAGAATTTATTGAAAAATGGTATAGCAATTACAGGAAGTGGCTCGGCAGTACCCTCCACTTCCTTAGAGAACGAGGTTTTAACTCAACTGGTTGAAACTTCAGATGAGTGGATAACCACAAGAACAGGAATTGGTCAACGGCAGTTAGCATTACCGCCTGAATCATTAACTACACTAGCCACAGATGCTAGTAAACAGGCTATTACCGCAGCTGGAATTACAGCAGCAGATATTGATTTAATTTTGCTGGCAACCTCTACCCCTGATGACCTATTTGGTAGTGCTTGTCGCATTCAAGCAGAATTAGACGCAACGAAAGCAGTCGCCTTTGATTTAACAGCAGCTTGTTCTGGTTTCTTGTTTGGACTAGTTACAGCAGCCCAATTCATCAGAACTGGTGTTTATCAAAATGTACTGCTGATAGGAGCAGATATCCTCTCTCGGTGGGTAGATTGGCAAGATCGCCGCACTTGTGTATTGTTCGGTGATGGAGCAGGGGCGGTAATTCTACAGGCAAATAATAGCGATCGCTTATTAGGATTTTCCCTCAAAAGTGATGGTACTCAGAATCACCATCTTAACCTTGCCTATGAAGGTACAACCCAACAGGTAACACCAGATATTCACGTACCTACAGGCAGTTATCACCCCATCAGCATGAACGGCAAAGAAGTTTACCGCTTTGCCGTCCAAAAAGTACCAGAAGTTATAGACAAAGCTTTATTTGAAGCTCATCTTACCGTAGATAGAATAGATTGGCTAATCTTACATCAAGCAAATCAGCGCATTATTAATGCTGTAGCTGAACGCTTAAACATTCCTGAATATAAAGTTATCAGCAACGTTGCCCATTATGGAAATACTTCCGCTGCTTCTATTCCCCTAGCATTAGATGAAGCAGTAAGGCAAGGAAAAATCAAACCTAACGACATAATTGCTACCTCTGGCTTTGGTGCTGGACTCAGTTGGGGTGCAGCAATTTTTCAATGGGGAAGATAGGGATTGGGGACTGGGGGAGATGGGAGAGATGGGGAAGTAATTTTCCTAATACCCAATGACAAATAACCAATGACAAATAACTATTGACAAATGACTAAAACTGCATGGGTGTTTCCCGGACAAGGTTCGCAAGCCTTGGGTATGGGAATGGATTTATTAGAAATACCATCTGCGAAAAGAAGATTTGACCAAGCTGAGGCAATTTTGGGCTGGTCTGTGAGTCAAATTTGTCAGAATGACGAAGAACGACTATCACGCACACTCTACACACAGCCATGTTTATATGTGATAGAAAGTATTCTCGCTGATTTATTGTGGGAACGGGGAAAAGAACCAAATTTAGTCGCGGGTCACAGTTTAGGAGAATACATTGCTCTTTATGTTGCTGGAGTTTTTGACTGGTCAACTGGCTTACAATTAGTCAAACGCCGGGCAGAAATTATGGATAATGCTGCTGGAGGGATGATGGCAGCTTTACTCAATTTTGACCGAGAACAATTAGAAAAAGTGATTTCCGAAACGACTGATGTAGTCTTGGCAAATGATAACAGTCCGGCACAAGTTGTTATTTCTGGGACTCCTGACGCTGTACAAGCTGTAATGTCCCAAGTGAAAGCTAAATGTGCTGTTCCTTTGAAAGTTTCTGGTGCATTTCATTCACATTTAATGACAGCAGCATCAGAGGAATTTCAAACAATTTTAGATGCAACAGTTTTTCAAACAGCAATTGTTCCCGTTGCCTCAAATGTAGACCCAGTTCCCGCAACTAATGCAGATATTTTAAAGCAGCGTTTAACTAAACAAATGACTGGTTCAGTCCGGTGGCGAGAAATTGCCTTGCAATTACCAGAAAATGGGATTGAAAAAGCACTAGAAATAGGACCTGGTAAAGTTTTAACTGGTTTGATTAAGCGTACTGTTAACAGCGTAGAATTAAAAAATATTCGTAATACTGGGGAGTTACCAGATTAGAGGAAATCAATTAACAATATAATATGTGTAAGAGCAATTTATTTTTTTGATACATCCTACACATTGGATATTTTCTATTTGGAAGTTGTGTAGTGGGACTTAAACGTTTAAGTCCCACTTGTTTCAAAAATGAAGAACTCTCTAATGAATTAGACCAGAACACAAACTTATTCAACAGTTATTTAACTTGACCGAATTCGTGTTCTACGTCTGCCATGTTGTCATATTCTCGCTCTGGCATCTCTTGAAGAATTTCAATTATCTCCTGATTTGCATTGTTGTCCCTCGCATGGTTGACCAGTTTCTGTTTATTAGCAGGAAAATCTATGCCACTGAGACTTCTGGAAATATCAATCGCTGATACTGCCATAACTTACCTCTTCATAAATTATTGGTTATTTAACATCTAGGCTATTGATATTCACTCCCTAAAATTCTCTAGCTACGGATGTATATTCTGATCCAGAAGTGTTGAATATTTAGCATATCTGTGAGGGGAGAGAATAGGAAATAAGGAATAGAAAAACAGTAATTATCAGTAATTAGGCGGACTTGATATTATTTTGGATATGTTTTATTTTAAATAAATTTGTGCAATTTATTTAAAATAAAACAGTGCGATCACCACTGAATAGCCTATTAACAGCCTAAATTTTCCTCTGTGGGGTGACGAAAAGCGATTGCCATAGCTTATGCTAAATTTTAGTCTCTTTGAAATTATCCTCCGTGACCAGAGAACGCGAACCTTTAATTAGTTGGGTACTTTACCACACGTTTAAGTGGTCATTGCTTAGTCCCATGCTGCACACTTATTTCCGGATAAAAATTCATGGCGTGGAAAAAATCCCTCAAAAGGGTCCAGTGCTAGTAGTTAGCAACCACGCAAGTTACTTTGATCCGCCAATTGTTTCTAATTGTGTACGTCGTCCAGTCGCGTACATGGCTAAGGAAGAATTGTTTAAAGTCCCTGTGTTAGCACAAATAATTAAAATATATGGTGCTTATCCAGTCAGTCGGGGTACAGCCGATCGCAATGCCATCCGTGCTGCTTTAGAATGTCTTGATAAGGGTTGGGCTGTGGGTGTATTTTTAGAAGGTACTCGTACCCCCGATGGTCGCATTACTGACCCCAAAAAAGGCGCAGCACTAATAGCTGCTAAGGCAAAAGTACCTTTTTTACCCGTAAGTTTGTGGGGTACTGACAAGATATTACAACCAGGTTCTGCAATTCCCCATGCAGTTTCCATTACTGTCAGAATTGGTAAACTAATTGATCCTCCCAATTCTACTAGTAAATCAGAATTAGAAGCAGTAACACAAAAATGTGCAACTGTAATTAATGAAATGCATGATTTAGGACGATAATAGCAATTTGTAAGAATTCAGGAGTCAGGAGTCAGAATGTTTGAGAAATTGGTTAATTATAAAGTAGATATTTTTGGCGTTAGCCTGAAAAAGCTTACTGCTAATGGCTGTTCGCGTAGCATGCCGTTAGGCATTACCTGAATGCTTACAGCAATTTTAGATTTTGGATCATGAATTCTCATAGTGCAAATAGAATTTATGTACTAAGGAATATGCTTTAAGGATGTAGCGAACAATTCTGCAATTGTATATATTTGAACTTCAGTACTATAGTTAGGGCTTGCTGAAAAAGTTGTTCGTGACGATTAGGAGTCAGGAGGAAGAAGGAAGAAGGAAGAAGGAAGAAGAGGAGGATTTAGAATCCTCTAGAATCTGAAAAAGTGTTTGAATTTTGATGGTATCAAGGCTTATTTCCTGCATATTATCAACCTTAAATAACCCTTAAACTATTGATTTATTCAGGTTTTCTGTTTCTTCAGCACTTTTTTTATAAAAATTGAGAAAATAATTTACACAAATAAAGCTTTGCAAAACTGATGTCGTGAATTTTTGACAATCTAAAATCCCAAATCCCAAATTTGAAATTGATATGAGTGGCTTTGAAGCCAAAAACATCTGGCAGAGAGTAAATAATTTAGCCTTAGTCCGCTTTTTACTTTTAGTTGCTTCCGGCTGGGCAGTTGTAGAGCTTTTAGATTATTTTCAAGCAGTCATTGTAGTTTTTTCATTGGCTGCAATTTTAGCTTTTTTACTCAACTATCCTGTAGCATTTCTCCGGTATTTTTTACCTCATGCTGTAGCCGTTATTGTCGTTTTCCTAGTTAACATGATGATACTTGGGTTGTTGATCATGAGCGTTGGTTTAACAGTTTTATCCCAAGTACAACAATTAATTGATAGTATTTCTGGGTTCTTGAATTCTTTAGTACCTTTAATAGAACGAATAGAAGAATCTCTGCAAAATCGTGATCTTCAAATAGATTTAAGTGTAATTGAAACTCAACTTCGTAATCAAGCTGTATCAACATTAGTGACAAGTTTGGCTATTCTACAAGGCATCCTAACTAATTTTATTAATTTTATATTTATTGCCGTTGTAGCTTTTTTCATGTTACTGGATGGAGAAAAACTGTGGGGATTTATTATTAAAGTAGTTCCACGAAATCGCCGCCAAAGATTTACCAATATCATCAGACGTAGTTTTTTAGGATTTTTTCGTGGTCAGTTATTATTAACCTTGTTTTTGACAAGTTCAACTTTTATAGTTTTCTTATTATTTAAGGTCCCCTTTGCTTTATTACTATCGCTAATAGTAGGAATTCTAGACATGATACCAGGCATAGGTGCGACATTAGGAGTTAGTACAATTACTTTAATTGTTTTAGCGCAAAACGCTTGGTTGTCATTAAAAGTATTGATAGCTTGTATAATTCTCCAGCAAATTCAAGATAACTTAATTGCACCAAGAGTTATGCAAGGAACACTGAACCTTAACCCAGTAGTAGTATTTTTTTCTTTACTAGTTGGTGCCAGACTGGCAGGTTTGTTAGGGGTTTTTATATCTATTCCTATTGCTGGAATAGTTGTAGCTTTATTGGAAATTGAAGAAATGAAATCAGAAATTTAGTTATTGGTGATTGGAAATAGGAGTTTTTGAATTACGAATTATTTTCCTCAAGTTTATAAATTATGTATAATCAGATTATAAAAGCAAAAATCCAAAATTATGTCTGATTTAAGAGCAGAATTAACACAAAACCTGGATGAAGCAGAATGGGATTGGTTAGTTCCCCATGCACAAAGAGATGCAATAATTGTGGTAGCAGATGGGTTGGATTTGTTGGATGTGGGAGTTGCGATCGCTAGTGATAATATTCCCTCTGTCCAAAATTGGATTGATGAACAGTTGTTGGTTAAACCCACACCAGAACAGTTGGGAGAGTGGAATAGCGATCGCACCAAGCGGTTTAATGCCCTCATCGTCGAACCTTACATCTTGGTGCAAGAAAAAGCCGTTTTATGACACGACAACCCCATGACCAACTGGCCAAGGAATATCTAGAGGAATTATTAGCACCTCTAGGTAATGTCACAATCAGTAAAGATGTAGAAAGCGAACTTCAGGAAATAGATGTTTGGTTTGTGCCGACAACATCATCATCTGAAAATTCAGAATAGTAATGTCAGTGAAGAAGACAGGGAGTTAATCATAAGTTTATCACCAACATATCTCAAACAACGGGAAGAGTGGCGATAAGAGGGAATAGAAGAAGGACGACAAGAAGGACAGCGTTTGATGGTAGAGAGTTTGTTAGTAGCGTGTTTTAGTTCTTTAGATGAGAAGTTATCTCTTATTGTGACTCCGATGATGGAACTTTATCTGACAGACAGACAGAACTGACTTATTACTCAACTTATCTAATCTTTCCCATGAGGAATTATCAGCTAGATTTAAAGTTGATTAAAATCAGGTTTTTTTTGGAAAAAATTAACAAGTCTTGGATTAAGGTTGCACACAAAAACACAAACGAACAAATGGAGGTTGGGTGGAGGGATGAAACTCAACATTACCCAACATTATCCATGCTTTTGTTGGGTTGCGCTGTCGCTTAACTCAACCTACTTTAATCTTCATCACTGTCATATCCCACCTTATTATGTGTGGAACTTATAAGATCTGATTAACTATCAGAACCAGTATTTTGTTGTAACCAGTTTTCTAAATTAACCATAGTAGAAAAATCAAAGATACTTTCTCCTGATGTTTCTAATTGAAGGATTGATCACTGGCAAATTTCTGATGCGATTTCTGTATCTAGATTACCAAAACGCTTTGATAATAGGCGAATAACTAAATTAGCTTCACCTCGCAATTCACCTCGTTGTTCTCCTTCCTTGAGGATTTCCTCAATACCAGGGTGATTCTCTTAATACTGTCATATCCCACCTCATGATTTGTTGAACTATTGGTATTTCTAGGACAAATGATGCAAAAAATGATAATAATGGTTCTAAGTCGCTTAACTGTTCATTTTCTCGAAGTTTAAGGACTGCTTTTCTGACAACTGCTTCTTCAGCACCTCCTTTGAGAATTGGCACAAATGGTAATAAACTTGCTAAAATTTCTTGAAAGACTAAACTAGTGTGACTTGAACCATAAGTTGAGCCAAATTCTGAACCATAAAATGACCAAGAGGTAACGCAAAATCAAGTATTTTAGCCAAAGACGATATCAACCTCTGCATCAAATCATGAGGGAGAGTTGATTTTTTGCACCATAATATAAGCCTGGGTTGAAAAAACCATGTCGGGTAAAACTTGAAATAAACAACCCTCAGAAAACAGCATAATTATTAACTTTCATGCCAAGATATAGTTCAAAATGACTATTATATGATTCAAAACAATGTTTTTCTAAGAATTGAGTCTAGCTATTATATTTTAGCTAGAGAGATCGTTCTGGAATGGTCTTAACTAAATAAAAATGATAATCATCATGTAAAGTGGTGTATGAGTTACAGGTCAAGCAAGCATTCTAGCTTATACACGATTATCATTCCCTATTAAATAACCCATTTGTGAAAATGAAGCATAAGCTGGACATCTAGATTTTGAAACATAAGTTGAGCAAAAAGCTCAATTTATGTTTCAGGTCACAGTAATCCTCAGCAAATGAAGAAACGTAATAATCTCTTTGCTGCTAACTCGATTAAATCGCTGATTTCACTCAGAGGGAGCGATCCCTTTTCGTAATTGTTTTAATTATCAGTAAAGTAGGGTAAATCTACATAATTACCTGCAACTGCCTTCAGGTCAAGGTGAAGAATCTGCACATGATGATTCTAATATTTAAGATTCTAAAATTTGGCGAATTTGCTCAATTGTGGCATTTTCTAACAGAAATCGTCTACCGTTGCGTCCGACAATCAGGACTTTGGCAATTTTTTTACCTGACTGCTTCTGTTTATACTCGTGATACCATTTGCGAATTTGTTCAATGATCGCAATAGTCCCACCAACTAAACCAACTATAAGTAGGTAGACACAAATAAACATAACTATGTAACAAAATGTAAGTTAATTGAAACCCTTGCGATTGCTTGATTCCGATTTGCTGCATTCGCCATGACATAGTCATAAATTTTTCCGCCCACCTACTTAGTTGCAACTGTGGTTATGATTGGTTCTTTTTTCACATCTTCCGAATCTACTGCATAGTTACCAGTCATACCTCCTATTGCTAAGAGTTCATCAGTAGCTGCGATCGGATTTTCATCTTCAATAGAAAATTTAATTTCTGTCATAAATTTACCTAAATATATCACTTAATTATTACAATACCATTGTGAGATTAAGTAGAAAGGCGCGAAAAAATAGAAGTATGTAACAAAAAGTAAAGTTGCCTAAAAACCTCTTCCCTCCTGCCTCCTGCCTTGTCATAACGACAATTTTTAACACTACCTACTTATAGGCAAAGCCTCTGTAATCGCATACCCAGCCAGAGACTGGAAACAAGATAATACTGTTTAAAATACTCTGGCTCGCGTTCCAGCCTCCGAGATTTCATCTCTAGTATAGGCAGACGCTAGGAACAAGGAACATATATGATATTTCAAGGTATTTTGGGATAAATTAGTGATGTACTTCCAAAGTATTTAGGCTCATGAAAGTATCACTAGAGCTACCGGACATTGTAAATACCGACCAACGCTAATTGATGGAAGCACTGATAGCAATGCTTTATTTCAGAGGTAAACTTTCAGAAAATCAAGCTTGTCAAACACTTAATATCAGTCGTCGAGCTTTTGCAGAAATGCTACCCCGCTATGGTGTTTCAATTTTTGTGGATAGTGAGGAAAATTGAAACATTGAGTTGAGTGTGTGAGCAATAAACCCTCCATTGTTAGTGATACTCGACCTCTAATTACTCTAGAGAAACTTAGTGATGGGTATAACTTCATTCGGAAGATATTATGATCGAATTCTAGTACCAACAATTGTAACTCAAGAACTCTATCGAGGTGAGTTCTCGAGTTGGAATGTTTATAAGCAACATCATGGAATTCATGATTTGATTGAAGTGATTGATCCTATTTCAAATAACATCTTATGTACGCTTCATCAAGTAGTTGAGGCGGAAAAACAAGCTATTGATTTGGCTTATGGCCATAATTTACCTTTGTTAATTGAGGAAGAAAAAGGTCGTAATCTAGCTCAGAATTTAGGTTTACAAATTTTAGGAGTTGCTGGACAAATTCTCAAAGCCTATCGATAGGAGATTATTGAAGTTGTGGAAGTGAAACAAAAACTACAAGAGTTGCTACAAGCAGGGCGTATAGGTAGAAAAATTTATATTGGTTTAATTGCAACAATTCAGGAATCGAAATACTGGACTCAACGCCAGAAGATTACTACCATAATTTTTTGCTGTACTGACACTATAAAAATTTCATCCTGGAAGATTTAGCTTTCTAGCGGCTAGAATTGTTACGATGATTTCAGATTAGATGTTGAAGCCTTGATCCAGTCTGAAACCTTAGAATTACTAGAATGGCATTGCCTCTGCCAGCACCTTTCCACCTTTGCGGCAACTAAGTTAGGGGCGATAGTTGCCCGTACCTTGCTGATACCGACAACTCTAGAGGAAAGTAAAGAGTTGTTAGCACAAACCAAAGAAGTCTATCAACTGGAAAGCCTGCTGACACCAGGGTTATCCTTTGAGGGCATTCAAGATATTGGTGATTCCCTAGAACGTGCAGAACTGCAAGGGATTTTGTCTGGTGAGGAACTGTTGGCTATCGCTACCACCCTTGCTGGTGCAAGAAATTTACGTCGGTTAATTGACAATCAGGAAGATATACCAATTTTGGCTGAGTTAGTTGCCGAATTACGGACTTACCCGGAATTAGAGCAGGAAATTCACCGTTGTATTGATGAACGATCGCAAGTTACAGACCGCGCTAGTCAAAAATTAGGAGAAATTCGGGAAGATTTGCGGAAATCACGTGGTCAAATTACCCAAAAACTGCACAATATCATTCAAGCAAAATCGGGAGCATTACAAGAACCTATTATCACTAAACGGGGCGAGCGCTATGTTATCCCCGTAAAAGCACCACAAAAGGATGCAGTTCCCGGTGTTGTTCATGACACGTCCACCAGCGGTGCAACTTTGTATGTCGAACCTAATAGCATTGTGTCAATGGGCAACCAACTGCGCCAAGCTATTAGAAGAGAACAGGCCGAAGAAGAAGCTATTCGTCGCAATTTAACAGAGCAAGTCGCCGCAGTTAAACCCGATTTAGAAAAGTTATTAGCAATTGTCACTACCTTAGATATAGCCACAGCTAAAGCTAGGTATAGTTTCTGGATAGGTGCTAATCCGCCCCGGTTTGTAAATCGTCAAGAACAGCAAATAATTACCCTGCGGCAATTACGCCATCCCTTGTTAGTTTGGCAACAACAGCATGAACAGGGACATCCAGTAATTCCCGTTGATTTATTAATTAGTCCCCACATCAAAGTCGTCACAATTACTGGACCCAATACTGGTGGTAAAACTGTAACTTTAAAAACCTTGGGATTAGCAGCCTTAATGGCCAAAGTGGGCTTATTTGTTCCCGCCCGTGAACCAGTAGAAATTCCTTGGTTTGACCAGGTTTTAGCCGATATTGGGGATGAACAATCTTTACAACAAAGTTTATCAACATTTTCCGGGCATATTCGCCGCATTAGTCGGATTTTAAATGCTTTAGGCACTGGAGATCGGCGACTGGGGACTAGGGACTGGGAGATGGGGGAGATGAGAGAAAATGGGGGAGATGGGGAAGTAATTTTCCTAATGCCCAATGCCCAATGCCCCATGCCCAATTCCCTAGTCTTACTAGATGAAGTGGGTGCGGGTACTGATCCGGTAGAAGGTAGTGCATTAGCGATAGCTCTTTTACAATATCTCGCTGATCATGCCCAATTAACCATTGCTACCACCCACTTTGGGGAATTAAAAGCTTTGAAATATGAGGATATTCGCTTTGAAAACGCCTCAGTAGAATTTAATGACGCTACCCTCTCACCAACCTATCGGTTATTGTGGGGTATTCCTGGACGTTCCAACGCCTTAGCCATTGCCTTGCGTCTGGGATTAAAACCAGAAGTGGTAGAAGCTGCAAAAAGTCAAGTAGGAGAAGCCACGGACGAAGTTAATCAAGTAATTGCAGGCTTAGAAGCACAGCGGCGCAGTCAGGAAACCAAAGCGGCGGAAGCGCAAGAATTATTACGTCAAGCCGAAAAATTATACAAAGAAGTTTCCCAGAAAGCCACAGCTTTACAAGAACGAGAAAAAGATTTGCGTGCTTCCCAAGAAGTAGCAGTACAGCAAGCAATCATCCAAGCCAAAGGAGAAATTGCCGAAGTTATTCGCCGTTTGCAACAAGGAAAACCCACCGCCCAAGATGCCCAGCAAGCAACTAAGGCATTAAGTGAAATTACAGAAAAATATCAACCCGCACCACCACCCAAACCCAAACTAGGGTTTATGCCCAAAGTAGGCGATCGCATCCGTATTCCCAAATTAGGGCAAACCGCTGAAGTGTTAACAGCCCCTGATGCAGATGGAGAATTCAGTGTGCGCTTTGGCATCATGAAAATGATGGTGCAATTACAAGACATAGAATCCTTAGAGGGGCAGAAACCAGAACCCACTGCTAAACCCAAACCAGCACCAGCCGTTACCCCACCACCAGCACGAGCTTTAGCTATTCGTACCTCGAAAAATACCGTTGATTTGCGCGGAAAACGGGTAGCTGATGCCGAATATATCTTAGAAAAAGCGATTTCCGAAGCTGATGGACCTTTATGGATTATTCATGGATATGGTACAGGTAAGTTAAAGCAAGGAGTTCACGCTTTTTTGCATCAACACCCCAGAGTCAGCCACCACGAACCAGCAGAACAAGCAGATGGCGGGACTGGTGTCACAATTGCTCATGTGGAACAGGTGACAAGTGATAGGTAAGTCAGCGCGGTCTTGGGGAAACTCCAAGACCGCGCTGACGTATCGCTAAAGCGTTCGCGTAGCGTGCCGGAGGCATCACCCATCACCCTTCGGGTGACAGAGAAAAATATCTTAGCTTCCGCCTTCTAGCTCCTGTTTCCTAGCTCCTGCCTTCTGCCTTCCAAAATGGTATAACTATGGAAAACCAATAATTTTTCTGCTTCTTTCGTTTCAAAATGGGTAACAGCAACAGCCTCTATTCGCCGGATCACCTATGCTAAAAGTTATGCAGTCGGCCGCTAATTCAGCCAGACCGAATTCCCAGTGGGACGATTTAACTCAGTTTCCGACCCCAAATTCAGTTCAATGGGATAATATCAAAACCCAGTTAGATTTGGTGCTCTTGGCGCTAGAAACTTTAATTGGACTTGGTTCTGATGCTATGCTTTCGGCGGCGATTAGTTTAAATTTAGAGACGAAAGTCCCTGATCGAGTAGCTTTATGGCGACTACGCCAGTCTAATCCCATACGCAAAGGTCAAGGAGGGCGAAAGAAACTAGATGTAGAAGAAGCGCGATCACTAGTTCTGATTACTTGTTATCTTGCCAAACAGCACCAAGAATTAATTCGTCGTGCCGTAGGGCTATTAGAAAAAATAGCAGCGAAAAATCAAGAACCTCATCAGAATTCTTTACTGGGAGATTATATTGATGCTTTCTGCAATACCTATCAAGAGCGCATGGAAGAAGATGAAATAGTCTCCACAGAGTTGCTGACTAATTTAGCATTAAAACTGATGGTAGACTTGCTTTTTTATAGCGCCTCTGGTGGACATCGCCGATTGTGGTTAGCACTAATAGACCGTTCCACAAAACAAGTTTAGATTTTCAATTGGAGATTTTAAATTACTAATCAAAAATCAAAAATCAAAAATTTATGTTTGTCCCCCTTGCAATTCCAGCTATGCCCAGACCAAATTCTGTCATTCGTCGCTACACACCCCCTACTTGCACACTAGAAATATTGGCGCAAAGTTCACCTTTATCAAAGTGGATGGGGCAAACTGTCATTAAGCAATTGCGTTTTCAGTTGCATTTTGATGATCTGACACTACCAGAAGAAAGTAAAGTACCAATTAAGGGCGATCAGGATCAGCTAGAAGCTTTATGTCATGCTGTGACCCATTACACGCAAAAACTCTTACAACAATCAGCAGATAGTTTTTGTTTCAATTTTTTAGAACCGCAAAAATCAAATACAACATCTGAAGAGCCAGAATTAAATGAAGTTGCCTCCACTTCACCATTACCTAAAACCCCAGATACTTCTAGTATGAGCATTCTAGAGGCAACCATTTATGTAGAATCCAGTGATCATTTAACTCATAAACTATTTCTTGGTTCTCTTGGTAACGCCACATCTGGTCCTGTAATTCAACTTACTTTATTACAATTATTTGATTTGGCAAATGCTTTAGATGAATACTCAACTGATGTCATCACATTACCAAATCTCAAAAGTGAGAGTTCTATTCGCAGTGTGCCAAGTTGGACACCAATAGCTGCAATGTTAGTATTAGCTCTGGGTTTAACTCCCTTAACCTGGCATTATGCTAATAACATAAGGCAAAATAACGAGCAAACAGCTAAAAAGCCAGCTTCAACGGCCGATCAAATTTCTCTTGAATCTTCTCCCTCTTTAAATAATCCGCCAACAGGAATTAACGCTCCCGGTAATTTGCCTACTCCCCCAAGCAATACTGCGGCTCTACAAATCCCCAATTTAGATCCCCCTCCTCCACCGGCTGATCCAAGTTTAACCTCCAAGCCTCTGGATTTTCCCAATGCAACTGTCCCAGCAACAAATCCAATATTACCGAAAAATCTGACGATACCGCAAACTAACAAGCCTGTTATTCCTAGTAATCTAGGACTACCATTATCCACAGAAGCGAATCCTCCACAAAACTCCACAAGGGTGATTACCCAAAGTGGTATTAATTCTACCAATCGTCAAAATTTACCTCCGACAGATATCAGTAGTTTCTCTAATATCCCTCCGTCTGTTACTACTTTACCTAATGAGACTCAAGCTCAAACTTCTGCTCCCATAATTTCTCAACCAGACTCACAACAATTAGGTAAAACAGCTGATTCCTCTGGTACAACTTCTTCTCTAGCAACTGACGATAATTTAGTAGAAAAATTGCGATCTGCAAGAAACTCTTCCTTACCGACAGATGTAGCGGTTAGGGAAAATACATTATTTGATATACCTCAAGTAGCCGAAGCTAGGGAATATTTGCAAAAGCGTTGGCAGCCTCCTACTGGATTTTCCCAAACATTGGAGTATAGTTTGATGTTGGGTGTTGATGGGTCTGTTGAACGCATTTTGCCATTAAATCGAGCCGCCAGAGAATACGTTAATAGCACTGGTATTCCAGAAATTGGTAAAGCTTTTGTTTCTACAAATAAATCTGGGCGAAATATTAAACTCAGAGCAGTTTTTAGTCCAGATGGTAAGGTGCAAACTTTTCCAGAAACACCGTAAACTCTCAAGAAACACATTTTATAACCCTTGGCAAGCAAGTATTTCAGATTTTCAATCTGAACGTGTTTCTTTCATTTATTGCGGGAGCGTAAACCTCGCTCGTGGGAGGCTCACATCTTGCACCTGGAAATAGAGATGTCAAAACCACAACTATGTGCAAGGGGAGCCAGTCTTGAATATCAAGTAAAAGAAGAGACAAAGCAATTTGAGGAAAGAAGCATTCAAGGGAAGTGACTTTTTTTAGGCTGTGATTATCCAAAACATAATTTTCATTAATAAAAGAAGTGAAAGAAGATGTGGTTCTGAAAAATCGCCATAAAAAGACACAAAAAAGCCCTAAGAGAAGAGTACAAAGATTCATAACTAAAAAAGAAATAGCAATTTCAGTTAAAGAAGTATGAGAAAGTTTAGTCATCACTCTCCGAAGGCTAAATCTTAGTTTAGCTTGTCCGAATTTACCCTCAATAGGGAGTTATATAATGTATCTATAGTTTTTTCTGTTTGCTTTCTTGCTTGATCTAATAATCCTCAGTCAGTTGGATAACTGATATCTGCTGGCGCACAACTGGCATCTAATATTCATTTCTCCCGATTGCTAAGCTCACTTTTTGAGTCTTCTGTTTCTGACTTTTTTGATTTTACTTCCTCCTCTTTTATTTCTAACCCCTGTTTGACAATTTCTTGATTCAATTTGTTGACTAATTTTACATCTATTCCTTCTCGAAAGTGAACTAGCATGGAAGCATCAAATAGAGGTTAGTTACTATAGGTTGACATTTCTATAAACTATTGCAGATAGGAATATCAATCTGTTCTGCTGTTTTTCTATCACTTATTCCTAATTTCTCTTTGATTATTAATGCTCCCAACGCCATCCTAAATGTTTTGGCTGGTGCGCCTATTTCTTCTGAAAATATGCCTGCATATTCTCCCTCAAATTCTGACCAATGTATCATCTACGCCATGATTATCCACTGGTTATCTGATGCTAGTTTCCCACCAAAGAGTAGTTCAAAGTTTTCTGGCGCTGTTTCTTGTTATTGCGCTTTCTGATATATCTTAATACACCTTGATGCAAGGAGTTTTACCTATTTTAACTCTTTTCTTTGCACTTTTTTCACTTTTTATACCCCGAATCTCTTAATTTATCCAGGTTTTTCGTTTATTCAGCAAGCCCTAAATAAGAATTACTACTATTAAGTTAGATATACAGTTAATAAATACGACCAAGTACAAAGTTTCGGTTCTTAGGTTTTTTTTATGGAAAACCTGGTTCAAGGTCATTATACCTAATACCTATTGCAAAATTAATTTTATGTTATAAAACGGGTTTGTCTTTGTTTTAACCAAAAGTTAGAGTTACACGGTTATGTTTGAATTAGCGAGGGCAAAGAACACCAAAAATACATAAAATCTAAAACTCTCTATCATACCACAGAAAAAATTTTGCAAGAGGTCTATTGTTTATTACTCCTGATTGAGAAGCCATCTGAATAAATTTTCCTATCGAAAATTTGTTTTGTATAGATAACTGTAATTTTTTACTCTTCTTTCATGACTTCACTTCCGTACTGAACGATTGTGACAGTTAAGCGTGCGGAATGTAGGTTCTTAGCACTGTATTAAATCTGACTGAAAGTGCGTTAGCCAAAAAGAGGGGAATATGTAAACACCTCAAAAAGATAGCACTGCTTGGGTTATTCAAACATGGGCAGCTTTTCTCATTTCTATTTCTATGAAAACTTTCAGTGTCGTCAACTTGCCTGTTGATAACTGGATAAAAGGTTTTATGGGCATCCGTTTGGCTTTCTCTATCGGTTCAACTTTAACTTTGGCTAAAACCACTAGAGATTTGCATGAATCCAAAAAATTAACTTCCAGAATTGACGAGGCAAAAGTTGAGAAGTTGCTGTCTCAAGATGATCCTCTAATGCTGAAATAGTTGGTAATTAGGGAAGGTTCACCTTTCTCCTAACTACCAGGTTGTGTTTTTATTCTGAGATTATCTCGCTCGCTTCTAGTTCATCTGTAGTTTCTTTTACCCTGCGGATGGGTAAATTAGCGATTAAGGCTGTTGTACGTTGGTTGCTTTCTAGGGAAAACTCCAAGCCATCTGTTTCAATTTCCACGTAGCGACAGACTATTGCCAAAATTTCTTGGCGCATTTTTTCCAAGGTTTGGGGGTCTAAGTCTGCGCGGTCGTGGGCTATGACTACTTGCAGGCGACGTTTAACTTGAGTGCGACTGGTGTCAGGTGTGCGAACAAAAAGTTTTTCTAAAAGTTCAAGTATCATTGCGGCTAGGTCTAAGGCGAAAACTGGAAAATAAGTTAAACAATCTTTGTCCATAACAATTTCCGCAAGCGGGAAAAGATGTTGTCGTTGGGTGAGTCAAGCTCAAGAAATTCAACAGTTTGCCCTTCTAACCTGCGAGCAATGTTTTCAAAGGCTAAGGCAGCTATTGAGGGGGTGTCTGATAATACTAAAGGTTCACCACGGTTGGTAGATACTATTACACGCTCGTCGTCAGGGATTACCCCAATTAAGGGGATGGCGAGAAGTTCCTGAACATCCTGCACAGACATCATATCATTTGCCTGTACCATTGCAGGTCTGATACGATTAATTATTAAACTAATCTTTTTTATACCTTGTGCTTCTAGTAAGCCCACTACTCGGTCGGCATCGCGGACTGCAGAAATTTCTGGGGTGGTGACAATTAGGGCTTCTTTGGCTGGGGCGATCGCATTTTTAAACCCCATTTCAATGCCTGCGGGGCTATCAATCAGTATATACTGGTATTTTTGTGCTAGTGCATTTACCAGGAGTTTCATTTGGTCGGGAGTGACGGCATCTTTGGTACGATTTTGGGCAGCTGGTAGAAGTACAAGATTGGGTTGTCGCTTATCTTTTACCAAAGCTTGATCTAAACGACATTCTCTGGCTAAAACTTCTACGGCTGTGTAGACGATACGGTTTTCTAGTCCTAGCAGCAAATCTAAATTTCTGAGTCCAAAATCCGCATCAACTAGGGCGACTTGCCGACTTAGTTTGGCTAAAGCCATACCCAAATTTGCGGAAACTGTGGTTTTACCCACTCCTCCTTTACCGGAGGTAGTTACAATAATGCGAGTCATAAATAGGAATTGCGTTCTATTAGGCGTTGTGGAAATAATACTAAATATCTTAGAGGCTTTGATTAATTTTACTTAACTGATTGCGAGAAAAATCGGCTGCTTTAGCAATGCGAATTCCTTGAGGTGTAATGTGTGCTACCTCTGGGAAAAATTGTATCAGTGATTTTTCTGGTGCTCTTGCTACTGCATCGGCGATTCGCAGTTGGGTTGGTTCCATTTGCAAAGCCATGATTATACACTCACGATTGCCTGTGGCTCCCGCATGAGCTACTCCCCGCAGCCGCCCCCATACAAGAATATCTCCATCTGCTACTACGATACCACCAGGATTGATATCTCCCAAAATAATCACTGTACCAGGATGACGAATTTCTCCACCAGAACGCACTGTCATTTCTAGATACAGGGCATCTGCCAGAGCTCTGGGGGTAGCTTGAAGATCCGTAGTAAAGGATGTTTGTAGTTGTATTTGTTCTACAGAATAACCTAACGTACAAGCTGCGATCGCTGTTTGCCTACGACTAGTCGCCACTGATTTTAGCTGAAGTTGGACTTCATTTAAAGTTTCTTCCAATTGTTGTAGTTGTCTGCTATCTAACAGGCGGTCTTGTGCAACTAGATGTACTATAGTGTTAGGTATCCGCAAGCGATCGCTACCATTGAGGCGCTGCTTCATTTGTTGCCAAATTTCTGACCAACTTATTTCTGACGCAGGTACTTGAGATTCGGTTGGCAAAATTAATAACAGTCTTCCCTCTTCTGTTTTTAACTGGACTTGAATATTATGATTAATCTTTTCTTCTAATAATCCTAACTCATTATTATTTACATCAGTTAAGTCTGAATTAGACTCAGCACTTGTACTAACGGCATTAGCTTGTAAATAAAGGAAAAGTGAATTTAAATCAGCATTGGGGATAATAGAATTACTATCTGCATCATCATCAGTAGAATCTACCTCTATATTGGCAGTCTTAGTAAGATTTTCGTCTACATCAGCTTGTTTAGAAATGGATTTCCCAGCAGGAGGTTGAGAATTTGAATCCTGTTGAAAATCATTTGGGGAGTTAGTAGAATCAGAATTCATTCGTAATTGGAAATAGGGAATAGGTGACAGGTGACAGCGATAACTGATCACTGTTCACTGGTAACTGATAACTAATTATTTTGTCGTCAATCTTTTATAAATTGTAGCTAATGCATCGGCGTTACCGACATTACCGGGAAAAAGTACCACTGGCAAGTTAGGAAACTGAGGATGATCAGATGGTGTAATTACCATTGAACAACCTGCTAAAATTTGACCCAGTAATCTGGCTGAAGTTAACGCTAATCCCGTACTCAAAACATCGTTAGAGGTAATCCCACCTTTGCTAATTAAAAATCCTATATCTGCTGGTAAACCCTGAACAATATCCATTAACAAAGCGGAAACTGTTGCCCCAAAGTCTAATCTAGTTTTGACATCTTTAAAGGTCAATTCTTGACGACTAGTATAAATTACCGGTGTTTTTCCTGAATTATGTACTATCCTGATTTCTTCTAAACTTTCTTGCAGTAATTGGGCAGTTTGATTTTCTCCATGATCAAGTAATCTAGATACACTGATTTCAATTCCTACTGTTCCCTGGGTTTGTAATAAAGACTCTAATTGTTGGGTCGTTTTTTTAACGTGAGAACCAACTATGACTGCACCTGGTTTAGCACCACGCACATATTCTGCCATATTTTCAGCGGCTATGGGTTGGGGAGGTAAGGCAGCTAAAGCTGTTAAAATACTAGCAGCCGAACGGAATAAAAAGCGTTTTCCTTGACTTGCAGCTGTTAAGATATCAACGGCAAAAGTGTTAAGATCCGTTTGGTTTTCTCCGTCTACAACTCCACACTGATTATCATGGAGTTCCAATAATTTTTCTAAACTACCACTACGAATATCTGCCAGTAAAAATCTAGTAACAGTATCTTCTTTAATGCGTTCTTTGGTTTTTTCTTGTACATATTTGGGCAGGTAGCTGTAATTGTAACCAAAGACGGAGTCACGAGCAAATTCTGTTTCATGGACTGGGGTAGGAATACCATCATTAATTAGATAATGGATGCTATCGCGGGTAATTCTTCCACCTTCAAAAAATGCCGGGACGAGAAAATGAGCGTCAAATAGTCCGAGTTCTTCGGCGATGACATCAGTTTCAATGGGATAATGTCCGCGTAAGGTGGAGTCAGAACGACTAACTACGAGAAAATCATCTATGTTTTCTGCTGCTAAGGCGATTTTCAGATTATGACAAACTTCTCTGGTGACGGTTGCGGCTGCTTCTGGTGTGAGAGATCGCGTATTAGTTAAAATAAAGAAAATGGGAGCGTCATCTTTTAATCCTAAACGCAAAGTTTCCACATCCCAACGCATCAAAAGTAAACAACTATGGACAGTTTGAGAACCTGTTGGATCATCATCTAAAACGATTATTTTGGGTTGGTTATTCATAAGTATGTAAATGGTGGTAAATATTCTACATCTAAAATTTTTTCAATTGTGTAAGGGCAAGTTTGGGGAAAACAATTTAAACCACTTTTTTTCTTGGCTTGTCGTTCTGCATCATTATATACTTCATCCAGCACTTTCAACAGATAATTGAGATAATTGTAGAGGTTTTCTGATTTAGTTAACTTCCTAATTTCTACTCGAGAATTATCAATTTCTACTTCCCAATGATTTTTACAGTCAGGAAGACTCCAATGCTGATAAAATAGGATATGTTTGAGAAGTTGCAGTAGATAACTTTCCAGTTTTTGTTTTTGTTAATTACCCAATGTGGCAATCTCCTCAATTAAATGCTCCCAATCAAGATTTTCTATATCTTGTGCTTGTAATTGTTCTAAAGTCGTTTCTAACCATTGGGGATAATCCTGTTCATAAAGAGTTTGACTCAATAATTTAGATATCATTTAGGATTCTCCTAATTGAATATAAAGATTAAGGTTTTAGCATGGAATTTGTTCAAATAAATCTATGATTACACTTTTCTGAGTTTTCTGATTTCTGCTTCTATATCTAAAGATATTTGCAATGATTGGTTTAGCAGTTGTGCATATTCACTGGCTTGATTACTAACTTCTAAGGTTTGTAGATTGGCTAAATTATTTAGCACTAAATCTTGGTTGTTAGCCAGCAGTTTTTTATTATCGCGCAAAGTCCGTTCACTTTTTAAGGCACGAACTAAATCCTCTCAAATCAGTTGTAGTGCAGATATTACCTCTTCTCTGTCGCTAATGTTACTTTGGGAGTTACCAGAGTTAGTCAGTTGGTCGTTGATATCTATAGCTTGAACTACTGCGTGATATTTATCAACTTCGTCTAGGAGGATTGTCAATGCATGGGGACAGGTTTTTTCCGCCAGAGTGATCGCCCCACAACCACGGCAACGGGTACAATAATCAGTAATATAACGCCCAATTTGTCGGAAGATCCCAAGGTGGGCAAAATTATAAAAGCATAAATAAAGCCGACAATAATTGGTGTCAGTGCTAAAGCCAAACCTTCATTGAAGAAAAAGCCCATACGCTTTTCCTTGTTTGCCATAATTGAGGGTCGAAAAACGTCTTCTGGATCAAACCCAGTTAAGCGTCTTAGTTCCCCTTTGCTAATTCCTAAGCAGATTAAATCTGGCTGCACTGCTAGATACTCCTTGAGGAAGCGTGATTTGTATATCTATTTTAATCGTCTTTACCGTGATGATTGCAGCCATATTCAGGAAACCAATTTTCATCGAGGATTTCTTCTAAAGAACCGATGGTAATAAGAGGGAATGTATCGAGGGGAAGTTGTGAGCGATCAGATGCTTCCTTTCTCGATTCTTGATAACATTCATCAAATGTTTCTAAGATGTAATGTTTTAAACTGGGACTATCTTTGAGTTCATCTTTTATCTGTCTGCGAAATGTTCTAATTTCACCTTTCCAATGTCCTTTATTACATTCTCTTTCACTAAGTAGGTAGACACAAATAAACATAACTATGTAACAAAATTTAAATTACCTGAAACCCTTGGGATTGCTTGATTCCCCTTGGCTGCATTCGCCATGACATAGTTATCAATTTTTCCGCCCACCTACTTATCCCAATATTTAAGTTTAAGTAGATGTACAAGAAGCTTAATTTATAAATTTTGAATTATTCGTTTTTGAGTTCTACTTAGAGTTTCTAATTCTTCTAATAAATCCTCTAAATTAAGAGCAGAAAACTCCCCTGTGCGAAGTTGATTGATAGTTGTTCCCAGCCATAGGTAATAACCTTGGTTGTATAGGGTTTGAGTTGTTATTTTCTCCGGTGTTAGTTACATGATAATTTGGGTTGATGCACACTTATCACCATCTATTGCTACTTGGAATAATCAGACATTTAGTATAACCGTCTTAGCCTTGCATGATGTGGGACTAAGAAATGCTGAAGATGAGGAAATTTTTGAGGCTGCAAAAGCTCAAGGATTTATCTTTATGACTAAAAATAGCGACTTTGTTGATTTAGTTGATCGTCTGGGAACACGACCACCGCAAATCATCTGGCTAACCTGTGGTAATACTTCTAATGCTAGGCTGAGAGAGATTTCGAGTGCAAATTTACTGGAAGCTTTGAAAATTTTGTCTTCCGGTGAAGCATTAGTTGAAATTACTTGAGTCCACTGTCAGAGAATACTACTAAATTTAAATATTATAGGAGTTACGCATTGACAAAAAAACTCACCCATGGGTATTAAGCAGTACCACCATTGGTAAGATTTTCCACAATGTAATCGCGCACAACTAAAGTTAATAAGTTCCTTTGTAATTCAAACCAATTAGAAATTATGTTTTCATAGCGCATTTTTTCTAAACAAACAAATGCTTGAAGTGAACAAAATATCTGTGTTTTAATTGCTTGGCTATCTCTAACCATAAATCCATAAATTCCACACACTTGTTTGATGGCTCTATGAAAACTTTCAATCCCCCAATGAGTATCATGAATTGTCACAAATTCACTTTTGGTGATTTGATTGAGAGCTTCTTCATCTGGTAGATAAACTATACTCTCTCTAGAGTCTTCTTTTTTGAAGTCTTGCCTAAACAATTAGAGCAATCCAAATGCTCTCAAATGATTTATCAAACCTTCATTGAGAATTTCTACACTACTTAAGAGACAATACTTTTCCAGTTTATGTGATACGCTTCTATTTTTCTCAATCCCAAATAGAAAACCCGATTTCTGGTTTTTTAAAAATTTGAAGCTTTCTACCCCTGAATACCAACTGTCTCCTGTAACTATTCTTGGTTTTACACTCCAATCAATCACTTCCTTGAGCATTTCCTGAAAATAATAGTTCTTCGTCTTTCCCTCCTTTTTGTCGTATATTCTGTAATTTATTGGTACTGAATTTCTATAGACATCACTATAGTACAGTGTGATTAAATTTATTCCTTTGATGCTCTTATGATATTTCCCAGACCAAAAATAACTGATTAATTCTGCATTTTTTGGGTCACTATACAATTTGCGTACTACTGTGTCATCTACACTTGAAATCCCTCCTAATTTATGATTTTCCTTACTGTATCGAATAAATATTTCGGTTCGTATATCTCTCTAAGCAATAATCTATTCACACTGTCATCTGAAACCTTTCCCAATATCTGTGCCAATCTACAACATCCCCCATGCTTTGGTTCTGATAGCAATAACAGAGTTTAATGTTCCAGATTGCATTCTGCTGTAGAAGGTTTCGTTATTTCTCTAATTCTCCGATACCTGCTAAGTAGATGACATTTTTTATCACTACACTATTTTGCTACTTTGTCAATGCGTAAGTCCTATTAATGTTATCAAAAAGCGAGAGATTTAGCAGCCTCAGAAACAGGTTTATCTATAATCTGCTTTTCGCGTGGAATGTCCTTTTGATGCTAATTTAGTTGTCAAATCAGATTTTCTACCAGAAAAGGAGAATCAATGGTTAGCAGGGGAATACTTAACCAGGAAATGAATTTCAAGAGATAATTCTATTATGTATGAAATCTGATACCCAGGGCAGGCAAAATGCCCACCCCAGATGATTTTTACCTACATAGGACGGTAAACTCGATAGTTAATGTTGGGGAAAATATTATCCATGAATTCGACTTTTTCCAACCAACCACTATCAACTTTGCCAATTTTCACATCTTCATACAGTTTATTAAACCGCATCAAGTGCGATCGCGTTCTTCTCACCGCATAGGGAACCATTGTTCCTGTCCGCATAATAAACGCCCAGTCAGAAGATTGTGCTAATAATAACTCCCGCGCTGCTTGATTCAAAGCTTTCCATTGTAACTCATCCTCGGGTTCCAATTTGGAAATTTCAATCATCCGTTCCGCAGCCTTATGTAAATGCGGATAAATCCAGACATTTGTATTATTCAACCAATACTCATGGAAACCCTTATAACCCCAACTCGACTGGGAAGGACGACAGACTTGTTGTGTCGGGTTAGCGCGCAAATAATCAGCTAAGTGGGTCATTTCATAAGTTCCTTGGTCATACCATGACTTGCGGAACAAATAATCAATGAACCATGGACCCTCATACCACCAGTGACCAAATAACTCTGCATCATAGGGAGAAACAATCACCGGGGGACGACCCATAATTCCATGTAAATGTTCAGACTGGCGTTCACGGTTATACATGAAGTTAGCAGCGTGTTCTGCTGCTTTTTCCTTTGCCCAGTAAGGATCATAAAGCGCCTTATCAGAAAGACCTAAACCACGTCCGGTAATTTTATGATACTTAATTCCCGTATTTTTACGTTGACCATTGGGCATAATGTAGGGCTTAATATATTCATATTCAGCTTCCCAGCCCAAATCTTTGTAAAATTCCCGGTATTCTGCTGCACCAGGATAGCCTACTTCCGAAGACCATACCTGTTGAGAAGATTCATGATCCCGACCAAAAGCAGCTACACCAGTTTCTGTGAAAATCGGGGCATAAGTACCATAGCGGGGACGGGGACGGGCGTATAATATGCCATGTCCATCAGTGAGGAAATAGCGTAATCCGGCATCCGCTAACATTCGCTCTACCCCTTCATAGTAGGCGCATTCTGGCAACCAAATGCCTCTGGGTGCTTGTCCAAAAGTTTGCTCGTAATGTTCACAAGCCACCTGAATCTGCGCCCACACAGCTTCTGGATACATTTTCATCAGCGGCAAGTAGCCATGAGTAGCGCCACAGGTGATAATTTCTAAGTTATTACAATCTTGGTACTGTTTAAAAGCTGTAACTAAATCACCGTCGTATTTTTCCCAAACCTGACGGGCTTCATTAAATTCAGTGGCGTAATGTTCAGCTAAATAGCGCAAATGCCCATTATGAATATTTCGCCCTACTTCTAGCTGTATTAGTTCTTCTAGTTGAGCTAGATGTGCATCATAGCATTCTTGCAGCAAAGGATCACGCAGCATCGACACTAGGGGCGGTGTCATACTCATCGTGATTTTAAAGTCGATGCCATCTCGCTTTAAGCCTTCAAATACTTTCAATAAGGGGATGTAAGTTTCGGTAATGGCTTCATATAGCCATTCCTCCTCCAGCACGTAGTCACTTTCTGGGTGACGAACGAAGGGCAAGTGGGCATGGAGTACAAGCGCAAGGTAGCCTATAGCCATAATGATTCTGGGGTGTTCCTGTAAATTGAAGGTCGAGAGTTGGGCAGAAATTAACAATATTTTAAGACTATATCGGGATCATCACAGTAGTTTTATCAGTTATGTTTATAAGTCTGTTGGGTTCTGGTGATCTGGATGAAGATAGCTACCAGTTGCCTACCTTGCTGTATGAGAGATCCCTTTTCAAAAAATTGAAACTTCATAGGTCGTCAGCTATCTAGTACCGCCGTGAATTCAAAATGCTTCTTGCATAAGAGCTACGCTAACAAAATAGTGCTTCCAGCAGGCTGCGCCAACAAAATTCAAAATGTATGCCGAGTTTTACAAAAATCACAAGAGAGGTATCAAAGCCTGAAAATCCTATTCTAGTCAGGAACACAGTCGCTAAAATCGTTTTATTTATGATTTGATTCCGTAAAGAGATTGGTCTAAGTATATTTATTCTTCACTTTCTGTATATAAATCTTGTAAATTCTGCACTTGCACGCGACGAGAAACACGACGATATTTTTTACTTTCTAACTTCGGTTCATACTGATTTTGACCTTGACCTTTGCTTTTCAGTTTTAATGTAGATTCAGGATCAGCTTGTTGTTTAAGATAATTCTGATATGCGATCGCATCATCCAAAAATTCTAAATAATGGTCATACCTTTCCCAATCACTACCCACAGCACAATCAGGTTCATCTCGATGTAAGCAATCACTAAACCGACAACTAACCACTTCTAACCTTGTTCTTGCTTCGGGAAAATAATATATTAATTCTTCTGGACTACAATCCAAATCAGGTTGATTAAAACCGGGAGTATCAGCCAATAAACCACCACTAGGCATTTCAAATAATTCTACATGGCGGGTAGTATGGCGACCACGGGCTAATTTACCAGAAACTTCTCCCACTCGCAGGTTAACATCGGGAATTAGCCCATTAATTAAGCTGGATTTTCCCACACCAGAAGGGCCAGTAATCACTGTGATTTTATTACTTAAGTATTTGTCAACTTGATGAATATTGATCTCATTTTTGACGCTAATAAATAGTGGTTTATAGCCCCAAGCAAACAGGTGATCGCTAATTTCTTGCTGTTCCTGTAGGGAAATTAAATCACATTTATTCAAACACAACAGCACATCAACCCCTATCGACTCCGCCTTAATTAAAAACCGACTCAACTGAACAGGTTCCAAAGGTGGATCAGCCACGGCAAACACCAGCAATATTTGGTGAACATTAGCGATCGCAGGTCTGTCCAACTCACTTTGTCGGGGTAAAACTTCAGCGATCGCACCACGTCCTCCAGCCCAATCAGGTTCTTCCACAATCACGCGATCGCCCACCATCACCTGTTGGCCAATTTTCTTCAACCTAGTTCTGCGGGTACACAGGAGATTAGGGACTGGGTACTGGGTACTGGGTACTGGGTACTGGGTACTGGGTACTGGGTACTGGG
>ERZ1034419.8-NODE-8-length-53079-cov-39.183351_pt1 | contig 53079 bp, 59 predicted proteins | sample MGYA00520531_ERZ1034419 | MGnify/ENA primary metagenome ERZ1034419 (study PRJEB33736, sample SAMEA104288485) | Azolla nilotica | place: Sudan | collected 1982 | study: EMG produced TPA metagenomics assembly of the PRJEB19522 data set (Is there foul play in the leaf... | reverse complement strand
AAACAACAGTAGAGACTTGTTATTTTATTAGTGATGTTGAGGATAATGCCAAAAAGTCTGCTAATTCTGTCCGCAGTCATTGGGGAATAGAAAATTCATTATCTTGGGTCTTAGATGTAGCGTTAAAAGAAGATGATTACCAGATTAGGAAAGATAATGCTCCACAAAATTTTGCAGTGATGGGATAGATAGCAGTCAATCTTTTGGGTAAAGAGAAACGCGTGAAGGGGGGGATAAAAAATAAACAGTTTTCGGCAGCAATAGATAATAACTGTTTAGAAAGAGTTTTAGCTTTAGCGTAAACTAGCTTGTCAATAATTTAGTTAAAATACTTACTTATTGTAACTTATTTATGGCTGAATAATTAGCTAATTTATCCTTAGACAAGAGTTATTTTACTAGAGATAAGTTAACTTACGCCTTTGCAAAATAATCCATTTGTTCTGTTTATCTTTTTGTCAATTTTTGCACTTATATAGATGATTTTGAAATCCTTATTAGTTTTCGTTAGGAAATAAGGTGTGTTTCCCCTGTCAATTAGTCTAGGAGGTGAAGTATGGCCTGAAAGTTCTGTAAATCCGACAATATCAGCAAATAAAACTGTGGCTTATAGGAAAATATCAGCGATAGTCGTAGGTTATTGTTTTAATTGATCAGCTATTACCTGGGGTGAAATATTTAAAAGTAGTTTTTCTGATGTTGTTGAGATGAAATTTTATTCTCGCAATTTTTCATATAGATGGACAGAAAATACACAGATTATTCCTGTGAACAATAAATATATTCTATGCGCAATATAAAAATATAATGGTCGCTTAAATTAAGGACTATAGAGGATGTATAATCCTGCATAGCAAATAATTGCACCAATGTGGTAAATTAAATGTAGCCGCCATAATACTGGAACAATAGTTCCTTGAGTGGTAAACATCAAATTCCAAATATTAGTCAACGGTTCTACATGGTTAAATAAAATGGCTGTGTCAATTTGGGTGGCGCAAGTTCCAGACCAGGATAAAGCCAAAAAAATCAAGTGTGGGTAACGACGACCAAGATGATTTTTTCATAAAAACCAACAAATTAAGATAAAAGATTCAAGTATTAAGCCAATTTTAAAGGCGTAGATTTTTCCATTAGGTTGCTGATTAACCCACATAAAAAAGCTACTAAGTGTTAAACCTACCAGCAGCATAATTTTTGTTTGCAATCGCAGGCGTTTAATTATAAACTGTCTTCGCTGTTCTCTGTAGGATTCAAGCAGGATTGAATCACTTTGCCAGTGACATATCTCTCTGGTAAACAGATATTCTAGTTGGCTTATATCAAGATCTCTTTTGGGAATCATGCACGTTTTAAGTTATGAGTAGTGAAGTGAACGAGTTGGGAGAAAACCTCAGATGGGTCGCAACCCCACCTTAACTTTTGATCGTGGTACGTTAATTTTACACCCACCACCACACAGTAAAGCTTGGATAGACTATGCAACATGGGATGATAGAGTCGAAAAATTCCGCATTCCGGCGATTAGATACCGTTGTTTAGTTGAAGCATTGCAAGCAGAAGATACAAACTTCACAGATGAGGCCAAGGGGTTTTATCCTTTGGATTTGGTTGCCAGTTTGGAAATGACTCCATACCCGCACCAAAATGAGGCTTTAGCGGCTTGGAAATTGGCGGGAAGACAGGGAGTTGTGGTGTTGCCGACGGCTGCGGGTAAGACTTATTTGGCGCAAATGGCGATGCAAGCGACACCGCACACGACGTTGATTGTTGTGCCAACTTTGGATTTGATGCACCAGTGGTATGCACACCTAACGGCGGCTTTTCCTGATGCGGATTTGGGTTTGCTGGGGGGTGGTTCACGGGATCAAACACCGATTTTGGTGGCCACTTATGACAGTGCAGCGATTCATGCGGAAACTTTGGGTAATAAATATGCTTTGATGATTTTTGATGAATGTCATCATTTACCGACTGATTTTAATCGAGTTATTGCTGAATATGCGATCGCACCCTATCGACTCGGACTTTCTGCTACACCAGAACGCACGGATGGTAAACACGCTGATTTAAATATTCTCATTGGTAGAGAAGTTTATCGCCAACGTGCTGAAGATTTAGCTGGTAACGCTTTAGCAGAACATCAAATTGTGCAAATTAAGGTCAAGTTATCCCAATTGGAAAGGGAAAGATACAATCAGCTAATTCAAACCCGCAATGCTTTTTTAAAGCAATCGCGGATTTCTTTGGGAAGTCTGCAAGGTTGGCAAACTTTTGTGCAAGTGAGTGCGCGATCGCAAGTTGGACGCAGAGCAATGTTAGCACACCGTCAAGCTAAAGAAATCGCCCTGGGAACTGATGGTAAATTAAGAATTTTGATGGATTTATTAGCTGAACATTATCCCACTAGGGTGTTGATTTTTACGGCAGATAATGCTACCGTTTATCGCATTTCTCAAGATTTATTAATTCCGGCCATTACTCATCAAACTCCGGTGAAGGAAAGGCATGAAATTTTAACTAAATTTAAGGAGGGTGAATATAATACTTTAGTAGCATCTCATGTCTTAAATGAGGGTGTTGATGTTCCTGCAGCTTCAATAGCAATTATTCTTTCGGGGACTGGTTCAGCTAGGGAATATATTCAACGTTTGGGGAGGGTTTTACGCAAGGGTAATGTTGAAAATAAACAGGCGATTTTATATGAAGTCGTAGCAGAAGATACTAGTGAGGAGGGAACTTCGGCCAGGAGAAGGGGTGAAAGAAGTAACGAACCGCAAAGGGGCGAAGAGCGCGAAGGGCCCGAAGAGAAGAAAGAGCGCGAAGAGAAGAAAGAGAAGAAGAAGGAGAGGAAAGGGAATTTAAAGACTGTTTATGGAGGTGGACAGGAAAGAAGTGCTAAGGTGGCAGAACAGTTAGAAATTAATTATTCAACTGAGAAGAAGGATGTTACCAAGGGAGTTATTGATTCATCGTCAAAACGGGGAAGAAATTATCCCGAAGAGACTGAAACTTGATCAGAAACATTTAGATTTAGCAAAAGATTTGATTGGTTTTTTTAAGGAAGCAGTGGGGAAATCCCAAGGGGTTCTGGAACGTCAATTAGCTGATTTTGAAGGTGATACTACTGATTATCGCATGAAGCGCGGTTTGGCTTATACTCTTAAAAGCAGTTTCTGCACTTTTGAAGTTGTTAGTCCTCTTGAGCCACCAATGTTAAGGGAACAGGTTTTTGCTTTGGCTGCAAAGTCTGTTCCTAGTCGGGAAGCAACTGAGGTGACTTTAAGCAAAGTTGCTGATGAATTAAGTCAGGAATTACAGCAGGAAGTTTTACCAATTCAGGTGCGTGATGGTCTTTATGCTGATTTATCTGAAAATAAAATTTTCACTGCTTTTGAAGCACCAAACCCAGACGATTTATTACATCGCTATAATTTGTCTCAAGTACAAGGTGTGTTTTATAAAGCCAGTCAATTGGTATTAAATGCTCACCGCAATGTACCAGGAGAATATAAGTTGTTATTTCGTTATTTGAAGTTGTTTCAATTAATGGCTTATATTGAAGGTGATGCTGATCACGGTTTTACCATTAGTATTGATGGTCCAACAAGTTTATTTACTCCTAGTACCCGTTATGGTTTATCCATAGCTAAAATGATTCCTGCTTTACTTCATGTTACGAAATGGAGTTTAGCCGCAACTTTACAAACACGAGATTTTTATACAAATGAATGGAAAACTGGCAGATTCACACTTGATTCTGAATGTGGTTTGGTCTCTCACTATCCTAAAGGCAAGCCTTATGATAGTATGTTAGAAAAGTCTTTTGCTGATAAATGGGATAGTTTAAAAAGTGGGTGGATATTAGAAAGAGAAGTTGATTTAATTCCGATTCCTGGGAGTGTAATGATTCCCGATTTCCGCCTTGTACATCCTGATGGTAGGACTTTTTTATTAGAAATTGTCGGTTATTGGCGTACAGAATATTTACAAAGAAAGTTTTCTCAGGTACGTCGTGCAAATTGCGATAATTTAATTTTGGCAATTTCCGAAAGATTGAATTTAGAAAAGGCAGGTGTAAAATTAAATGATGTCCCGGCCAGAATTGTTTGCTTCAAAGAAAAATTATTACCAAAAGCAGTATTAGCGGTGATAGAATAATTTTGCTAATTGGTGATTGGGAATGATATGTTGACTGATTTCTGCATTCTGAGGTGATTTTCAATCGCTGTTGTCTTTGTGAGTTTTAAAATAAAATAAAAAAACATAACTTAGACCAAAAACATTATTACATCTACCCGTCCCATTTGGACAACTGACTTAAAACTGGAAATCTTTGATAAAATAACTAATCAGCACGCACCCCATTTACCGAAAAAGCAATCGCATGAAAACAAACCTCCAGAAACAACAGCAGAAATTGAAAATTTTTGCTGTTTTCGTCTTGCAGGTGCGGTTCATGATTTGTTTATTCTACAAGTTTGTGCTCATATATTTGGTCAAATACCTGATCCAGAACTTCAATTATTTTTAAGCCGACAAATTAGTGATGATGGCGCACAAGCTGAAAATACCAGTCGTACAGTGCAAATTATCTCTGGACATGATCCCATTGAAGATATCCAATGACAAGTTCAAAAGCATTCGGATTATATGGGAGATTTACCAATTCGTAATTGGCAAGGTTTTTTAGCCTTTGAGTTGCATTATGAAATGCATATTCTGGCATCTTTATTAGTTAATAGTAGTACCAGAAAAATTAGTGATGCTGAATCAGCTAAATTTTCTGCGACCAGAATTCAGCGAGAAGAAGCCTTTCACCATGTAGGCGTACTAAACTCGTCGCAACGCAAGTATGACCAACCTTCGCTTGCAGAAAAAGTAGATTTAGCAGCACAGCTATTTGAATTGGATCAAGAAGGACAAAAAAGAAGAAATCCCTACCTTAAAGAATATTGGCAACTGACTAATCAAGCCATTGCTACGGATATTAATCATTTACCAAGAATTTACGATGCTTGGTGGCGAGAAGTATTGGCTTACTTTTTAGATATTCCTGTGTCTCAACTTCCCCAACTTGTGAGTGTTAATGATTGATTATAGGGAATAGAGACGGCCAAAATTTACAAAGGAGTCTCTGTCTGACTTTCCATAGTGTTAAGATTAGGAAAGAGTTAAGGAAAGAATCGGACTTGGGAATAGTAACTGATAGGAACTACCTATGAAGATGTTGATGACTAATTCATGACTGACCTCCTATCCATAACATTAATGAAATGGGCAAAACTAATGAACCAATTCGTAATGTGACTAAACCACAAATAGTAAGAATTACTTGTTCGTAAGTTCCGGAATTCAGGGGAAATATTTGTTGAACTACCCGGAATCTTTTTAGAAGTCTAATGACGTGTTCAACAAAAATACCCTTGCAGGAAAACTCTTTGTTTCGTGTCTTTTGTTCTGAGTCGGGATCCCATAATCGCTATCATGTTTTTCTACATGTTCAAGGAGACTAGGAGGTAAAACATTTCCTAATGTCTCTAGCCAGTAATGAAATGTGTCCTTTGCTTCCGTTTTGGATATACTGAAATGCAAACCTAACACCTCAAATATTGGCATTTTCCTCAAATAGAACAAGCATAGACATACCTCTTCTTTTATCTCTAGTTTCGGTTTCCACCCTCCTCCTTTCTGATTTATATGTATCTTTTCACTTTCTATCTCAGGTTAAAGTTTTTTATGCTGTATTTCAGCTTGGGCTAACAAGTCTTGAAACTGATCGGCAGGCTTTGCGAGGAGAGCAGATCACACCCGTTCCTTTAGTAGAGGTACGCAACTATATTGATCAGTTGTGGCAAACCCCTATAGCATCAAGTATACCAATGCGATCCCGCGTAGCCTATCTCAAAATGTTCCTCAACTACATTACCTGAAATAATGATGCTGAAGGTTATTTCCTAAAACTGATGCGACAGGCACAGACTGATGTAGAACTGTTTAACGCCTGCGATCGCTTTCTCATTGCTGATATGACGAAAACTTTATTTAGCCCTAGCACCCTACTCAGGTGTGTAACTATTGGTCTTGGCTGTTGGTAACTACAAGTTTTATCATTTTTGAAAAAGCCCAGTAATTAACCATAATTCATGAACAACACAGAAGTAGTCGTAATTGGTAGCGGTATTGGCGGATTGAGTTGTGCTGCACTCTTGGCACGCTATGGAATTGATGTCACAGTAGTGGAAAGCCACTCCATTGCCGGTGGTGCGGCTCATGCTTTTGAACGCAATGGTTACAAATTTGATTCTGGACCCTCTTTATATTCTGGTTTATCTTATACCTCTTCTCCTAATCCCTTACGTCAGGTTTTAGATGCCATTGGCGAAGATTTACCATGTGTTAATTACAATACCTGGGGTTGTTATCTGCCAGAAGGTAACTTTGATGCTCAAGTTGGTGCTGACCAGTTTTGTGAAATATTACAAAAGCTGCGGGGAGATAAAGCAGTAGCTGAATGGCGTAAACTACAGGAAATTATGACACCTTTGGGTAAGAGTGCGATCGCTCTCCCACCCGCCACCTTGCGCTACGATTTAGGTGCAATATTAACAGTGGGTAAATTTGCCCCGGCTTTACTCCAACAAGCTGCTAACATAATCAAATTAACAGGGTCTTTTTCCCGTATCATGAATGGTGTCATCACAGACCCATTTATTCGTAACTGGTTAGATTTACTTTGCTTTTTATTATCAGGATTACCTGCAAATGGCACAATAGCCGCAGAAGTTGCATTCATGTTTGCAGACTGGTATCGTCCTAATGTGCAGTTAGATTATCCCATTGGTGGTAGTGCTACCTTAGTTTATGCACTGGTGAAGGGGTTAAATAAACATGGTGGTAAGTTAGTTTTAAATGCTCATGTCGAGCAAGTTTTAGTAGAAAACGACCGTGCTGTGGGAGTGCGACTGCGGAGTGGTAGAGAAATTAGAGCAAGTAAAGCGGTTGTTTCTAATGCTTCTGTTTGGGATACCCTCAAACTAATTCCCGCAGGTGCTGTACCCAAACGGTATGTAGAACAGCGACAAGCAACACCTGAATGCGATAGTTTCATGCACCTGCATTTAGGTATTGATGCAGCAGGATTACCAAAAAATCTGGGTATTCACTACATTGTAGTTAACGATTGGGACAAAGGCATAACTGCACCGCAAAATGTCGTAGTTGCATCAATTCCCTCAGTTCTTGACTCATCCTTAGCACCAGCAGGTAAGCACGTCATTCACGTTTATACTCCTGGTAATGAGCCTGATGATATTTGGCAAGAAAAGGAACGCAATAGCCAGGAATATGCGTTGTTAAAACAAGAACGTGCGGAAGTGATGTGGCAAGCTTTAGAAAGAATTATTCCTGATATTCGTTCTCGTTGCGAAGTCACTTTAGTAGGTACTCCCCTCACCCATGAGCGATTTTTACGTCGTCATCATGGTAGTTACGGGCCAGCTATAGTTGCAGGTAAAGGTTTATTTCCTGGTAGTACTAGACCTTTATCGGGGTTGTTGTTTTGTGGAGATTCGACTTTTCCAGGAATAGGTTTACCTGCTGTGGCTGCTAGTGGGATGATTACTGCTAATACTATTGTTCCGGTACAGCAACATTTACAATTTCTCAAAGATATTGTTTAAACATAGCTAAAATTTGTGCAAGTCTATAATGACGTTCCACCAAATATGTTTAACTTTCACTAAGTAGAACGACGTAGAAAAACAAAATTTATTTATCTACCGAGTAGATTTTTGATCAAGCTGTCCAGTTTTGTAACAACATTCCCAAATCCCACAAATTGATGAAAATTTTTGTTCAAGGATGCTTGTAGTTATTTGGTGAACTTACTGATTAGGGTGGAGGTTATCGTCGCCACGATCCCCAATTAGAAAAGAGTTACACTTTGCTATTAGGTACTAATCAAGGATGATATGCTGAGGTGAAATATCATCCTACTAATTTGATAATTAAGACTTCTCTAACTGACGGTAATTATCAAATCTTAAATTTACGAATGGAGAACCAGACTTTACTTGCCCAAGCTCGAAAAGGAGGTTTTTTTAGTTATGCTGCTGGTGTAGCTTATCAAATTTTGAATCATTATCAAGTAGGAGAATTAGAGATTGATAACTATCTCACAGATTTACCCGTTCAAAAAGACTTTCTTCCAGTGCAGCTATTTGTGTGCTAGTAGCGCGGGTATTTAATCAAATATACGAATTAAACATGAGCCGTAGAGACGAAATGAAATTTGCCTACTTGAGTGAAATTACAACACTTTCTCTTTCTGGAAGAATGGATCAAGCTTGTGCTTATGGTAATCAACCTATTGCTATGATATTTGGTGGTGATATTACCGAAGTCATTGAGTTAAGAGTCCCGAAAGATTTATTTTTTGTGATAGTAGACCTTGCGACTCATAAAAATACTCAGGTTTTTTTGAGTAAACTGAATGAGTGTTATCCTTTTGCTAAGAACGAACTATAAAAGAATATGGAGAAATTTCTGGGTACTATTAGTTACCAAATTACCCAAGCTGCAATTGAGGTATTACAAACAGGTGATGCTGAAAAAATTGGTATGCTGATGAAACAAGCACAGGAAGATTTCGATAAATATCTAATTCCTACTTGTATTGATGAATTAACCTCTCCTGTTCTCCATCATCTCCTGAATTATCCACCAGTTCAAGACTATATTTTTGGTGGTAAATATGTAGTTCCTCAAGGGGATTGAACAGCACAATTTATTACTAAAATGAAGAATGCCAAGAAGGAACTATAGAAACAATTAACTGTGATTTTCCCCAAATGAAATGTTTAAAGATGAAAATTTATTTATGCTAACTAATCAAATGAAGAAAGCTGTAATTTCTGCTGCTGGATTTGGGATAAGATTATTTCCAGTTACGAAAGTTGTGAAAAAAAACTTTTCCAGATTATTGACCAAGATGGCAGAGCTAAACCTGTGATTTCAGCAATTGTGGAAGGAGCTTTTAATGTGGGAATTATAGAAGTAGGGATAGCAGTTCAACCAGATGATATATAAATATATACACAGTTATTTAAATCTCCACCTAAACCGGAATTATTCGGTAAACTTTCGCCACAAAATCAAGAATATAGTCAATATCTGCAAGAGTTGGGGAGTAGAGTTACTCTCTTAACCCTAACAGTACAGGAAGGCTATGCTCATGCTGTATTTTGTGCTAAGGATTGGGTGGATAATGAGCCTTTTTTATTGATGTTAGGGGATCAGGTTTATAAATAAGAGATAGAAACATCTTGTACTAGACAAATATTAGATATTTATTCATAAGTTAATCATAGTATGATCGGCTTAACGACGATACCACCAGAAAATATTCATAAAGCTGGGTGTGTGGCTGGTATTTGGCAGGATAATAATTCTCTCCTTTCTTTAACGGAAATTTATGAAAAGCCAAGTGTTGAAGGTATGGCAGAGGATGAGTTTTTATGTATATTTTGTTTATATTTACTCACACCGTAAATCTTTGATTTGCTGGCAGAAAGTATCAATCAAAATTGACGAGAGAGGGGTGAATTTCAGTTAACTTCTTGTTTAGAGAAATTTGATTAAAAAGAGGGAAGGACAGGATATGTTGTTAAAGGTAGGTGTTTTGATACGGGTTGACCTGATGCTTATCGTCAGACTATGATTGATTTTAGATTGATGGGATAGAAAAACTGGTTGTCAAGATCGCGATCGCTCACTGTTTCCTTTCTCCTCAATAGGTGATCGCATACTTCTAAACAGTCCCATGTTCCTAAATAATTAATTTTTCCCCAAGCGATTGTACAATTTTCGTGTACAATTAATTGGTCACTCACTCGGAAATGAGCTTGCTCAATTAGTTGATCCATCAAAACTTTTACAGAAGGAATCAAAATTTTTCATTTCGGTTGCAATAGGACTGCTAATAACCCGGTTATTGCTAAACCATAGCTGGTTGCGACTATCCTACCTCGATATTCATCCATTAATAGTAAGTAGGTAGACACAAATAAACATAACTATGTTACAAAATGTAAATTCTTGAAACCCTTGCAATTGCTTGATTCCACTTTGTTGAATTCGCCATGAAATAGTTATAAATTTTTACGCCCACCTACTTAAATCACTTAAATCAGCTTTCAGCTCTAGAGCTAAAACAATCGCTTCTGCTTCACCCAAATCAATATTTTCTTGGGTTTCTTGAATCGAAGTTTGTACTTCTACAGCACCAGGAACTCATCAGAGATTCCAGTGTTCAAGGGCAATTTCTTAAACGAGTTTACAGAGGTAAACAGGATAAACTCGATTTAGATGTTGAAACTGCTCTTCAAGAACACATTGGTAATTGCAACTTAGACCCTGATAAAAAAGTGGAAAAGCTTGGCTTTATCCCATTAGCACTACAATCACGCTTGGTTCTTATGAAAAACGATATTTACCAACTGCCTACGGATACATGAGAAATGATTTAACAGTAAAGTCAAATTCTGATTATATTTCAACTTTGCTACATAAACTCTGGCAAGAAGTTCGTCTGAAATGCCACAGGACAGATGTAGTAATACCAATTATAGGTTCTGATCTGGCTCGTAGTGGTCAGTCTCGAATCCAGCTATCTAAACTGATAATAACTTCATTCATTTTGGCATCAAAAAGAGAATTTATTACAAGAAAACTGATGTCAACGACTTATCCGAAAGATTTAGATTCTATGGATTTTTATGAGCCTCAGGACTTTATAAAGTCAATTTGCTTTTGAAAGAGAAAATATCAGAAGCATTATTAATATTTGAATGCTCAATCTCAATAATATTCAAAATCATTTAGGTAAGACAGCAATGCCACAAGTAGAGAAGATAAAGATATTCCTAGCTTCGCCAAGTTATGTACCTAAAGAGCATAACTACCTAGATGAAGTAATTGATGAAATTAATCTTACTATTACTGATAGTAAAGGGGTAAAACTAGATGTAGTCTACTCGGAAAATACCTTTCCAGGTTATGGCTAAGATGGTCAAGCTGTTCTCAACCAGTAAATTGTTACATGAAAGAGTATGTGTTGTTTGTTGGTATTATGTGGAATCGTATAGGGACTCTAACACCCCGTGCTGAGTCTGGTACAGTTGAGGAATTTGAGAGGGCTGTTAAATCCTGGCAGAAAAATGGTCAGCCTGAAATATGGTTTTACTTTCGACAATCACCAGCACAACTTCATACAGAAGAAGCACTAGAACAGCGACTAAATGTATTAGTATTCTAAATGTATTAGTATTCAAGAAGAAAATTCAAAGAAAAGCATTGATCCGAGAATACTCTGGTCTTGCAAACTTCGGCGATAAATTCCGTGAGCATATATCTTAATGGTTAAGCAAAAGTGAAAGCAAAACTCTGCAACCCAGTGTCACTGCGTCCAAAAACACTAAATTGTCATTTCCAGTAACTGGGACTTTAAAATCTTCGACTAGGACAATAGATAGTCGGAAAAAATCAAATTCATTGTCCACACAGAAAAAGACGAAGGTAAAGTCATCTCCCATAGTAAAAAAACAATTACCTTCTATAAAAATTTCCACAACTCGTTCTCAAAAAAGTGTTAGGAATTCAGGTGCATGGATTTTGTCATATGACAAATTATACTTAACTGAATCTGTTGAGACTCTGATAGATCAAAGCGTGATAGTTCTGATTCCATCTGTTGATTCAGCATAAGAAGCTGCCTTACTTAGTCTGCACCCAGAACAACATTATTCTAAAAAGCAAATTCACTATGCTTACCAAAATGAAGCCACAATCAATAATGCAGGTAGAAAGTGTTTTACCAGAATCCATAAAGGGTAAAACTACCGTTGTTCTTACCCTAAACCCATGTCGACAGGCACAGGGAAACAACATGATAGAGGTGAACTTTAATGGCTATAGCGCAGACAAAATTGCTGAGTTACGCACTCGTTTTTATTACTCAATGAACTACTTCCTCCTAATCAGAACATAAATGATGGTTACATAATTAATTATGTTAAGAATGGTTATGACAATTCCGTCAAAGTAGAAAAATGTGTCTTTATCAATTTATGGATAAGCCTAAAAAATGATCCGCAGCTTTTCCTAACTCATGCAGGTCTAACAGCAATCCGTTATTTAAAAATGAGCTGCATAGTTGAACATATATTAGAGTTGAAGTTTACTATACTCAAAAATAATATGTTGAACATATGTTAGAGTTGAAGTTTTCTCTAATTAGAAATAATATACTATCTGTTAAGTTTCGTGGGCGAAAAAGCAAGTTCACGGTAATCAAGAACCTCTTGTTATTGAGGTAAAAGGTAATTGCGATCTAAATGCATAAAATATCTGTAGGGTAGATTATTGGATAATCACTGATGGATATTACTCATAACATATAGCAGTTGTTGTATTATTTTATTGAGTTGGTATTATTTTCAATTTCACCTCTGAATCGTTCCAAAATTAACATCTTTTAAATAAGATTTTCAGGTGCAAAGGTTGGTTAAAAAGTCAAGTTTACATCTATACCTAATCAAAAGTTTTAGCAACCGCCTTCTTCCAAAGCCTATAATAACCTTCCCTCTCCACAACATCCATCTTTGCTTCCCAAGTCTGATCTAAAGGTCAATTATTCAGACAACTCCTCCAGACTACTCGAGAAACCAGTCGCCAGGCCAGCAGCATAAGCTGCCCCTAAAGCCGTAGTTTCTGCTACCTGCGGACGAATCACTGGAACACCTAACACATCGCGTTGAAATTGCATCAGCAGGTTGTTGTAAACTATCCCACCATCTACCTTCAAAGAAGTTAAATTCACCTGCGCGTCTTCTCTCATCGCATCTAAAACTTCAGGAGTCTGCCATGCTGTTGCTTCTAACACCGCATGGGCAATATGACCTTTCTTTGTGTAGCTGGTCATCCCCACGATCGCACCTCTAGTATCATTGCGCCAATAGGGAGCAAATAACCCAGAGAAGGCAGGGATAAAATAAACACCACTGTTATCTGTAACTCTACTAGCTAATGCTTCTAGCTCTGCAGTGCCTTGAATTAACCCCAAGTCGTCACGCAACCATTGAACTAAAGCACCTACGACACTATACTATCCTCCAAGGCATTAACGGCTGGAGCATCACCCAACTTGTAAGCTACGGTTGTCAATAAACCATGTTGGGAAATCACTTTTTGTTGGCCTGTATTCAGCAGCATAAAGCAACCTGTACCATAGGTATTTTTGGCTTCACCTACCATAAGAGAAGTTTGTCGAATTAATGCGGCTTGTTGGTCGCCTAAATCAGCAGCAATGGAAACTCCTGCTAAAATACCTATAGCTGAGGTTTTTACTTTTATGAACCCAATGGTCATAACTTGGAACTGCTAACCCGTCAATAAGTAAGTCGGCACGATAAAACCGATGTATGTATATTGATTTTTTCATGCCAACTGACTTAGTAGTCTATCAAAGACATTTTGACGGGTAATGATAGGAAAACAATTTCTATTCTTCCGCTGCTTCCCTCCACCCATAATTTTTGGGTTGACAGACTAATAGATATATTTCCAAATTAATAAACATATCATATTTCAACATTGCTGAATGTTGACTAAGCTGAATGTTGACTAAAATGTAACCGTTTCAAACTCAAAAGTTGCTACTAAATACTCATCAATATAAACCTCTATTTTATGTTTACCAAGAGGATCACCGGGAGCTATTTTCCAAAAATTTTCAATTACACCATTTGCAGATGTTTCCGTGCGTTTCGTCACCGCAGTAGTTCCGTCTGCTGATAAATAAAAATTCTCATCTTCCTGTGTAGCCCAGGTTTCTGGTGCTTTTGGTAAGCGCAAAACCTCACGCCATCTTAGCTTACCCTGATAATTTTGCAGTTTAATTCGCCAACCATAAGCATCACCCTTCTTTAAGGGCACTTTAGAAGTGGGGAAAAAATTAGCTTTACCCTTAGCATCAACTATTCTCACCCCAAATTCAGATTTATTAACAGTAATATTTTGACCATTAACTAACAACTGAGAATGTTCTAGTGGGGCTTCTGCCAAAACAGCACTCGTGTTATGGAAGTTCACAGCTACAAAGCCAGATATCAATCCTAAAGAAGTTAAAAAAAGCCTAACAACACAAATTTTCATGAACATCTTTTGTCAGATATGAAAATTTAATTTTCATCACTTTGAATCCAGTTCCGGGTTGATTTTTAGAAAAAATTAAATCAAAAAATATTTACCTGAACTCTACTGAAACCATATTGTAAAGCACAATAGCATAAAACTTAAAAAATTGTTAATCTAAGAGGATGTTTGAAAAGTCCTTAGTGATGTATCAAAAACTTTTATATCCCCCTAAATCCCGCTTATTAGGGGGTTAGGGAGGATAAATAAGTGCCTAAAGTCACAGCTGGAAACTTTTAAAATAACCTCTAACAACAAAATCGCTGGCAGTTTTATTCTTTAGGTGATAGTTGAAAACTAAATAAGTACTCTTGCAAAATAAATTGCACATTTAAAGGAGGGAGTGGGGAACACATAAGCAATACAAAGATTTCTATTTTTCCCAAAAATGTTTAATTAATTTTGCCCAGGTAATTGTATCATATCATCAAACAAAATTTTGAAAATAGAAAAATAGAAAATAGGATACAAACTGGCTGCATCCTACTTTCAAAGTATATTGCTGAAAATATTTCAGCTTGTTAGTCTTCGTCAAGTGCAGGGAAAATTTCTTCAAACCGCCACAAACTATCTTTGTTCTCAATAAACCAAATTCTAGATGAGGTAGTTAACTTACTCCAAACAACTTCAGGGGGAAGATGAGGAGAAGCATACTGATATTCCTGACCAAGTTCTCTGAGATTATCTGCTACATCACTAGGAATACCAAAATCTTCCCAGTCAATCTTTACATTTCTACCAGAAAGTCCCGCAGCAGGATCAAAAACTAATTGTGCAGTTCTGATTAAATCAGCAAAGTGTTGCGGTTTAAGTCCGATAATATCCTGAATTTGGAGTGATTTATTAGGCTCTAGGCACATTGTAACTGAAGTGATGAAGATAAATGGGTGATTGAACTTACAGGCAGAGATAACCCCAATTTATCTCAATGAATTCCAATAAATTTAGTTTAACGCAAAAAACCAAAGTTAATCACTAAGAGTGAAGATTTCTAGGGTGAAATTCGTAAAGTTAGAAGTATCATATTTGCGAATACCACGTAGTAATAAACTAGGTCGTACCAGCTAATCTACCACATATAAAAATTCTTGCTCACCAACTATTTATTATCTGAGGATAACTAATAGAAACACTAATAGAAACACTATTGGAAGAATACAAAGTTTGACAATCCTTAGCTAAATCTTCTAATGGTTGCTATGAGGTTACCTCCGGTGAAGATATTGTCAATTCTGCGGTGATATTTTTAGCCATTCGCTGCGAATTACCTCTAACTTCTTGTGGAGGTGAATTAGTCAGATTTCCTAGTTATTCGTCAATGAATGTAATTTTTTGCAAATTACCACTTTCATAATAAATGCATAATAAATGCCAATGGCTTCTGCTCTTCTATTTTCATACCTAAAGCCAGTGTCAGAACCAAAGATTGAGCCAATTTTTAATTTTGGAGAACCAGCAGTAAAGCTATTATCTAAAAATAAAGCTCTAATAGTTGGTTTTTTGTAGGGACCAAAGGTTTCAATTTCTATTTTACCATCTTTATATCTTTATATAGTGATTTTAATGTTTAGCTTCACTACCATCTTCAAAACCATCAGCTAAATTACTAGTTTCTTTAGGTATTTACCATTGTTTTTCTACTTTACTGCCATCAGGTGAGGGGAATTGATTGGTGTGGTTAATGACTGTTTTATCAGCATTGGGACGCAAATTTCTAATGCCTTGAGCAGATTTGATAACTTGTTTTTCTGGTGAATAAACAGTCCATGTACCGTGCATAGAAATACTATCTATGGGCAAGTATCCAAATAATTGTTCCCTATGTTGTTCTATATTCATGATTTTGTGTATACCATCTTGTTGTTAGCTTCTTGGTTATTCAGTTTCTACTAAAAGTATCACCGCTGCAACTGCTATCAACATTTCGTCATTTTTATCATTGAGGGAGGGTATGGCTAAACCATCAACTACCATTCCCCCTGCTTCTACAGTCAGGGTTTTTTTACCAAAGGGAAGGACAGCTAATACTTCTGCTTACCCTACTTGTTCGGGGTAGGGTACAGCTACCGTGACTTCTACAATCATCTCATTGAGGTCTTTTAACCCAGCTATTTCCATGATACCGAGTAAGGGATTGTGTGAGATCCCATTTGTCACCGCCCTTGCTGCTGCTACTGTGAGTTCTTGTCCGTGCTGGTCAACACCCATTCCCATTTCAATAATAAACGGTTTTAGTGGCATAGATTCTTTAATTCTCTTTCGTTTACAATAGAGTTGTATTTTTTTAATAAAAAATTAATTAAAATCAACAAACCATCATGAAATATTTGAAAACTCTTAGAGCGATTTTTCGATGGGTTTATATGTAGTGATATTTTTCTTGCTGTTCTTCTGTTTTGTCAACTACCTTTTTGATATCCTGCTGTTTGCAATAATTGCTGTAATTATTGACCCTCTATTTCCCAATGCACATCAACCGTCGTCAATTTCTTACCACCCTGGGACTAACCACTATGGCCACCCAGATTCCCCCAGCTATCACCCAAAATCAACTTTCTCCACATACTACTATTAAACCACTATGTCTAAAAACAGGCGATACTATCGGCTTAATTTCTCCTGCGGGTATCATTGAAACCAAAGATATAGAAGATGCCAAACAAACTCTTACAAAGTTAAGATTAAAAATAAAAACAGGCGCACATATTTTAGATCATAATGGATATTTAGTAGGAACATACATAAACCGCGCCAAAGATATTCATGCAATGTTTGTCGATAAATCTGTAAAAGCAATTATCGCTATGCATGGCGGTTGGGGTTGTAATCAGATTTTGCCTTTACTTAATTAAACTCTGATTCGTTCCCATCCCAAAATTACCCTTGGCTATAGCGATATTACTTCTTTAGTATTGGCAATTAATGCCCGCATTCGGTTAATTACATTTTATGGCGCAGTTGCTACTTCTAAGTGGAATCAATTTACAGTTTACTACTTTCAGTGGGTCTTGTTTAATGCAGAAGAATTAACAATGGAAAATACTTCCACTAATGAAGGAAGAAGAGAATTAATTACACCAGGAAACGGTCAAGGTAGATTAATTAGTGGTAATTTATCAGTTGTCGCTGCAATGGTAGGTTCTCCTTATTTACCATCATGGCATCACAGTATTTTATTTTTGGAGGATATTGCTGAAGATATTTATCGCATAGACAGAATGTTAACCCAGTTTAAAAATGCTGGTATTTCCAATCAAATTTCTGCGTTTATGTTTGGAAAATGCACAAATTGCCAACCTCCAGGTGAACAATCATTTACCTTAATGCAAATATTACAACAAGATATCAAGCTATTAAATATTCCTGCTTGGTATGACTCTATGATTGGTCATATCAAAGATAAATTTACAATCCCGGTTGGTTTAGAGGTAGAAATACATGCTGATAATGGCACAATCAGGATGTTAGAATCGGCTGTATTTTAACCCACGTTTCTCATGGTTATATCATTGCTGATAGTCAAATTTGTTAGGTGGGCTGATATTTAAGTATTCAGTTAAGAATCCAGTAATTTGTAATTTTTGAGCAACTTTGTATTTTCAGCGGTCAACAATTCCCCCAAACTATCAACTTCATTCAATATTTCAATTTCTTTCGCATATTCTTGCTGTAATTTTGACAAATATTTATCCCGATCATTGTCGTTTTTACACTGTTTGAGCATATAAGCCAAGCAGGAGACTTTCCGAGAGGTTTAGGTGTACAGGTGGGACTACTAATGACTGCAAAAACTCCACCCAACGGTTGAGCAACTCTTCCAGGGGTGAATTATATCAACTTCTGCCAAGGTAGAGGATTGTCGGTAAGATATCACGAGCTAACCACAATTCCCAAGTCATGAACGGCATTTAGCCCTACCTAGATGTTTGTAGGCTGCTTGAAAGAATTCTTCTAATCTGGCACGTTTCATATTGGCAGGTGAGAGGAGAGTTGGTAGTACTTCTCTCAGTTTCCACTACTAGGAGGTCTGATTGAATAAATACGTCCTTTTTTTCTTGAACATCACCGATTTAGTCTAAACTCCAGAACTAAGTGATCGCACTTTTAGAAAGGCATGGAGATAAACTTATTCCCATTGACAACAAAATTACCTCTCTAGAGATCCATAAGCTCACCTAAACCTTGATAGTCTAGATCCATAACACCCTTTAGTCATGTAATCAGGAATTCACATGGCTCATTTAAATCAGCGCCGACCTCAAAACGTCAACGGCGATTTTTATGTTGATACCACTTGTATTGATTGTGATACATGTCGCTGGATGACTCCTAAGGTATTTTCTCGTATTGGTGGACAATCAGCAGTTCATCACCAACCCACAAATCAAACAGAAAGATTATCAGCATTGCAAGCACTTTTATCATGTCCTACCAGTTCTATTGGTACAGTAGAAATACCAAAAGACATTAAATCTGTGCAGCAAACTTTCCCGATCTTTATAGATGAAAATGTTTACCATTGCGGCTATCATTCAGAAAAATCTTTTGGCGCTACTAGTTATTTGGTTCAACTACCAGAAGGTAACATCTTGGTAGATTCTCCCCGCTTTACCCCTTCTTTATTTAAGCGTCTAGAAGAGATGGGAGGAATTAGTTATATGTTCCTATCTCATAAAGACGACATCGCTGAACATCAAAAATTTGCCGAACATTTTCACTGTCAACGCATTTTGCATATTGATGATATTTCTACAGATACACGCAATATAGAAATACAGTTAACAGGTTCAGAACCATTTCCACTCACAGCAAATTTATTAATTATTCCGGTTCCTGGCCACACCAAAGGACATATAGTTTTACTATACAAAAATAAATTTCTCTTCACAGGAGACCATCTTGCTTGGTCAGAAGACCTGCATCACTTAGCGGCTTTTCATGATTTCTGCTGGTATTCCTGGTCAGAACAGATTAAATCTATGCGTAAATTGGCTAATTATTCCTTTGAGTGGGTGCTACCCAGTCATGGAAGACGGTTTCATGCTGATGCTGAGACTATGCAACAACAGATGTACAGGTGTCTTGATTTTATGGAAACTTTTAACGCTGAAGCGCCAGCTACAAGCCAATAGCTTATGTAACTTATCACCGATAATGAATCATAGAGGTAGAATAGAGGGATTGTGAAAAGATAATATGGCAAATGTTTTGGGCTGATAAAATCGCTGCTGATGCACAAGGCTACCAGGTAGTTAATGATTCCAAGACTCCATCAGGTAGAGTCCACGTCGGGTCATTGCGGGGTGTGGTTATCCATGACGTTATTTACCGTGCCTTGAAACACGCACGTAAGCCCGTGAAATTCTTGTACGGTGTGGATGACTATGACGCACTAGATACCGTTCCCAAATACCTTGATCAAGAAAAATTTGCTCCTTATTTGGGTTTTCCTATATGTAATGTCCCTTCTCCAGCAGAAGGTGCAAGTGATTACGCTAAATATTTCATCGGCGAATTTTTTGAAGTTTTTGAGTATTTAGGAATTAAACCAGAAACTTATTTTTTACGTGATTTGTATCGTTCTGGAAAACTCAATTCCCATATCGATACTTTCTTAAAAAATGCGCACCTAGTCCGAGAAGTATATAAAGAGGTTAGTAAAGCAGACCGCCCCAATAACTGGTATCCTTTTCAAGTTGTTTGTGAAAATTGCGGCAAAATTGCCACAACTGTAATTACAGATTACAAAGAATCAGAAGTTTTTTACACCTGTAACCCAGATGCAACCGACTATACAAAAGGTTGTGGTCATTCTGGTTGGGTTTCTCCTTTTAATGGTAATGGTAAATTACCTTGGAAAGTTGAATGGGTGGCTAAGTGGGATGTTGTAGGTGTAACTATTGAAATGGCAGGTAAAGACCACTCTCAAAAAGGTGGTTCTAGAGATGTTGCTAATGCTATTTCTCGCAAGGTTTTACGAAAACAACCACCATTCCATTCTCCTTATGAATTTATTCTCGTCAATGGCACGAAAATGAGTTCTTCCAAGGGTGTTGGTTCGAGTTCAAAGGAAATTGCAGCTCTGCTTCCTCCTGAATTACTGCGCTTTTTAATGTTGCGAACTCAGCCGAGAACAGTAATTAATTTTGCCCCCAATTATGAAACGATTACTCGTTTGTTCAGAGACTACGATACTTTGATTAACAAGTATTCTAATTCCCCTGAATTAACTGAAGAACTAATGCCGTTATTTTACGCACAATTAGGTGATGAAATTCAACCCTTCCAAGCATTTGATTTTAGTACGCTGATTTCTCTGTTGCAAGTTCCCCGCTTGAATATTCAAGAAGAAGTTGTACAACGTAGCCAACAACCTTTAACTGAGTATGATCAGCAAATTGTCAATCAAAGAATAGCTGCGGCTCAACAATGGTTGCAAGATTACGCTGATGAAGAAGAAAAGTTAGTTCTTTATCTGGAACAAGTACCAGAAAAATCGAATGATTTAACTGAAGAACAGGTTAATTATTTGCAGAAGTTGGCAGAAAATTTGCAGAATATTTCTAACTGGGAAGCAGAGGAATTGCAAACTTTGATTTTCTCAACTACCAAGGAATTACAAGTTCAACAAGCGACTGCATTTAAGGCTTTGTATCTGTCGTTTTTGAATAAGGAACGTGGTCCAAAAGCCGGCGGTTTATTTTCTTATCTAGAGAAATCTTTTGTGATTTCCAGGTTGCAGGATGTTGTAGCTTTGAATCAATCTAAGGAAAAAGTGGAGGTTTAATTACTTCTTCCCTGTCAGAGACAGGGAATATATTTGATGAGGCAGAGCCTCATATTAATATGAGCAGAAGGCAGCAGCATTTTCATAATTTTGATATTAGTTTTTCATGATCTATATCTATATCTATATCTATGAAGTTCTTCTTAGATTCTGCATCTAGACTTTTATCACGCTGCTTAAACTCATCGAGTAACCTGAAAAAATCATTAAAAGCATCCTTTTCATTACGGGTAAATAGCAGAATAATATTCGCCAAAGAATTGGAAGTTCTGACATCAAAATGTCTTTGTATCCAAGGCTGAAAACTTTCGTAAAAATCGGTATCTTCCTTAGTTGATTTCAAATCAAACTCACTCGGTGCAAACTGATATCCGACTAAAAAATGGCGTAAAATAGTAATATAAGGCTTACCAATATACATCCCTGGTCTGTCTTTTATTTCTTGTAAAACTTCATAGACAATAAGACAAATCTGCTTGATAATTGACTACACTCGGAATAACTCCATTAAAACTACCACTTGGAAAAAATCCAATTTCTTTTTCTAGAAAAAACTGTCCCAGTAACAAACCTATTAAAGAAGTTATAAATTCATGTGCTTTACTTATACCGACAATTTCTAAAACTCCCTCACAATAAAATAAACGCACTCCTGGTAAATGCTCAAAACCCTTTTGAACTGCTTGAAATCTTTCCCAACTAACTCTACGACGGTAGAAACGTTGTTCCTCCTCTGGTAAACCCAAAGAACCTTCTAAAGCTTGAACCATAACCTCTCCTCTAAAAAACTCCGTGAACGTCCGCGTTCCTCTGCGTTAAAAACACTCCTAAATCAACACCAAATTATCCCGATGAATTACAGTTTCCGCACCTGCATAACCTAAAATTCCCGCAATATCCCGTGAATGATAACCACAAATTTTTTGTAATTCTTCACTGTTATAATTCACCAAACCTCTGGCAATTTCATTACCTGTGTGATCGCATAATTGCACCGCTTCCTGATGGTCAAATTCCCCTTCTACAGCTTTAATTCCCGCAGCTAACAAAGATTTTCCTGCTTGGGAAATAGCATTAATAGCTCCATCATCTAAATATAATTTACCCGTCGGTACCAAACCATACGCTATCCAGCGTTTTCTAGCTGAGGTTGGTTCTGGTTGCGGTTCAAAATGCGTTCCTATAGCTTCCCCTTGGATAATTTTCTCAATATTGTGAGGAAAATGCCCTTGAGTAATTACAGTTCGTACACCCGCTGCGATAGCAATTCTAGCAGCAGATATTTTTGTTACCATTCCGCCAGTACCCCACTGAGAACCCTGTCCCCCGGTTTGAATTTGCAAATCTGCCAATTCCCTCATATTACTTACCAAACTGATAGGACGGGCATCAGGTACAGAACGAGGATCCGCAGAATATAATTTCTCAACGTCTGTCAGTAAAAATAACCAATCCGCTTCAACTAAACTGGCAACTAAAGCGGAAAGGGTGTCATTATCACCAAATTTCAATTCCTCTACAGCCACAGTATCATTTTCATTCACTACCGGAATTACTCCTAGTCCTAGCAGTTCCTGAAAAGTATTGTAAGCATTTAGATAGCGGCTACGTTGTAGCAAATCAGCGCGTGTTAATAATACTTGGGCTATAGGTTGTTGTAAGGTAGTGAATAAATCATCATAAATACGCATTAGCCTACCTTGTCCAACGGCTGCTACCGCTTGTTTGAGAGCGATCACTTTGGGACGTTCTGTTAAACCCAAACGCGCACAACCCACACCCACAGCACCGGAAGAAACCAAAATTACGCGATGTCCCTGGAGTCTTAAATTGCACAGGGTTTCCGTTAAGGTAGCAATGGTGGAAAGGGCTAGTTGTCCAGTTTCTGGTTGAGTAAGGCTAGAAGTACCGATTTTAACAACTATTGTTTTAGTCATGGGACATGGGGCATGGGGCATGGGGCATGGGGCATGGGGCATGGGGCATTGGGCATGGGGCATTGGGCATTGGGCATGGGGCATTGGGCATGGGGCATTGGGCATGGGGCATTGGGTATTAGTCGGTTACTCACCAATTACCAATTACCCATTACCAATTACCAGCCGCAACTAGATGACTTGCAACTTCGGTAAATACCTCAAAAATTGTACAGCGCCAATCCCTCTATAGTGAAGGCTGACGCTGTACGGGTTTATATTTATATATTATTGTCTAAGGTCTTTATGTGCTTGACCTCATGTTATTAACACTTATAATCTAAGATTTTTGGAGAAAGTTCAAATTTCTTAACTATTTCTTTAGATTTACTTTTTTACTGATTTATAAATCTTTGTTAATTTTTGTGTGCTTGGGAGCGATAGAAGCGCCGAGTATTTCCGATACCCAAACTTCAAAGTTGCGGATAGGGTGAGAATGGAGGACAGCATCAGCATGAACAATAGGTTCGACTAAAATAGTAAACATTCCCAAGCGATTACCAGCTAAAACATCAGTAAACAAGCGATCACCTACCATACCCACGTGATGTACAGGTAAATTCATTTGTTCCAAGGCTGCTCTAATTTTGCGGCGTGAGGGTTTAGCCGCACCCAAGTAATAAGGTAAATTCAGAGAACGGGCAATACTACCAATTCGGTATTCACTCAGATTATTGCTGACCAGGCACAATACAGCATAGGTACGGATTTCTTCTACCCATTGTTTCATTTCTGGGGAAGCAGCACTAACAGTTATTGGTACTAAAGTGTCATCAACATCCAAAACCAGCCCTTTCAGCCCATATTGTTGAATGGTATCTGGTGTCAGGTTCAACACTGAACCTTCTAAAATCAAGTCAGGCTGTAAGATATTGTTCCAAGTCATAATAATTTTAGATTTTGTATGGGAAATATCTGATTGAGAAAATTCCACTACTCATAAACCTAATTCACATACAGTGAAAAGTCGGATTAGTAATGGAAAAATTCAGAATTCAATTTTCAAACTTCACAATTAAAAATTTAATTTTTAATTACTGAGTTTTTAGTTTTCAAACTCCTCCGATTATTCAACTTGATTAAACAAGTGTTCTTCTAACAGCGGTTGCACTTTGCGAAACTCTTCAGGAGAGAGCAGTTCAGGCTTACCTGTCGTAGTGATCCGGGCAAAAAATAGCAGTGGATCGAGAGGGGTATAAACTGCATACTCCTGGTCATCATGATAAAAACTCGCCAGTAGTTGTAGTTGCTCTGGTTCTAACTCTGCTTCTTCATCTTCGATTTCTAAGGTAAAAATTTCTGACTCTTCCTCCGGTGGTAACTCACCTACTACAGTTAAAGCATAGGCGGTATTTTTAATGATCAAATTCTGCTCGGAGAGAACTGCTTGAGCGGTGCTAAAAATTCTATCAATTGTTTCATCATCTTCCACCAATACAGCTTCTTCTTCGTTACCTTCATCTTGCCAAGCAAAGATTTCTATAGGTGAGTCTATAGGCAGAAGTAAAACATATTCTTGATCATCTACTGATAGGGAATGCTCAACATAACATTCGAGCGATCGCCCTTTTTCATCTGTCAAAGTTATAGAAGTAGCGTCAGCGCGATCATTTTCTTCAGAAAATTCAGAGGAATACATAGTCACATTATGTAAATTTATCAATATCCCTAACTATGGAATTTATTGAACTGTTTAATGGCAGTCAATGTCAACCCAAAATTTGGATATACAGTTGAGTAATAGTTTTCACAATACCATGTTAAAACGTATCAATCATCGACAAATGCTACTGATCTATTGGAGGTGCTACCTCTAGCATCTAACCACTGTTGCAAAATCAATGCTGCTGCTTTACGGTCAATCAGTCCCTTATGATGTGAAGGAGAGCGATTTTCTGCAATCAGCAGTTGTTCTGCTTGGTAAGAAGTTAATCGCTCATCCACATATTCCACAGGCAGTTTCAGAGCTTGAGCCAACCTGTGGGTAAATTTTTGGACGTGACGGGCTTGAAAACCTAAAGAGCCATCCATTGCATAAGGTAAACCAACAACCAGAACTTGCACCCGGCGATCATTCACGATTTGTTGTATTTGCTCCACATCCTCTTTAAAGGATTTACGCTCAATAGTTGTAAGACCTGTGGCAATTAAACCAGTACCATCGCACCCAGCTAGACCAATACGTTTGCTACCAACATCTACTCCCAAGGCTGATATAAAGGACTTTAACTCCTGCTGAGGGATCACGCTAATTGTTCTCCTCTCTGGCATCAGCTTCTTCACAATGACGAGATCCGTCTATCTTCGAGTATTGGTTGCCAAAAGCGACAACTTCTGATTGATTTGGCACCGGTCGGTCTGACTTGGGCTGCTGTTGTTTAGGAACCCATGACATTCCACCAGGAATAGGTTTGCGTGCTGGTTGTAGTCCTTGCAGCACTTCCGGCCACTGAATCCCTTCCAAGGATACCAATTTTGATTCCCGGATTTTATGCCAAACAGAGCGCGACATAATCAGGGTATGTTCAATACGCTTGGCCCCAATTCTTTCTAAATACTCTTCACGCTCCGGTTGATAATCAGAGGAAGCTAGTTGTAAACCTTGTTGGGGAAAATCTTGAGCTATGCGAGCTAGTTGAGACAACAATTCTGGATACAACCAAGTATAGGCAGGGTGAACAGTCAGAGTCGCTACATGAGGATTTTCGCCTTTACGGTCAAGTTGCACCTGAAAATATCCAGTAGCGGCTTTACGCTGGGGTTCAAACACATAGCCGCTAACGACTTCAGTTTTAGTCAGCCACTGTTTCACAGCATCAGAAAGAACACCAAATAAACTGGTTTTGAAATCATGCGTGTGGCGGTCAAATACCTGACGTACCAAAGGCGGCATTGATGCTGTATCTAGTTGATACAGCAATGGAGCATCCGCATTACTGACTGGTAAAAGGTTGGGTAAATCTGGTTCTGCTTGTGCTAATTCAACCAGTAACTCTGGGGTAATTTCCCAGTATGTCATTTCTGCCAACCGCTGAAATCCATTTTGCCGATAAAGTGCCAAAGCATCCTTATCATTGACATTAACTTCTAGTAGCCAGGTACGAGCTTCTAAAATTGATTCAAAAGAATGGCGGAGCAATTGTGAGCCTACACCTTGCTTATCAGTAGCCCGGTCTAACATCACCCTGTCAATTCGCCAAGTGCTACGAGTGCGGTTAAATGGTGATACTTGAATCATCCCAAGTAGTATCCGCCCTTGCTCTGCTACATAAGCACAGAAACGATATTGTAACGGGTTAGGAAACCAACTTGAAAATTTGAGTAGCCCAAACCAATGACGCAGCCATTGCATCGTAAAGAAGCTTCCCTGCGGAGATACGGCTGTAAATGAATCTTGAGTTAGGCGCTCAATGCCGTCCAGATCCCGGTATTGGACTGGGCGAATTACGAGGTTGAGATTTCGAGGAAGTAGTGAATTCATTTTGATTCAAGCCGCCATTTAGCCTTTACTAATTGCCAAGGGTGAGATACTGCTGCAATAATAATCTTAACGGCTTTTTGCTCTTAAGCTATTGCTCCAAAAGATTGATCTTCGTAACTAATACCGAAAAAAGTATAACAGGCAGATATATTTGTGATTAGACCGCTGCACTAATCACAAATATATTTGCTTATATTATATAATAATTCAGTTAAAATCCTGTATAGTACCTGTTGTTTCTACAAAACTTGTCGAGAAACGAGCTTTTCAAAGTTGGCTTGGGTTTGATGAAGTAACTGCTGGCGACTATCTTCTTGTATCTGTTTTAGTGTTGGAACCAAGTTGCGAGCTTGGAGTGTCATGTGCAATTGTAGATGTGCCACGTATTCACTGATGTCTTGGTTTTCTACAACTGCGCCCGTTAATACATTTGATTCCATTGTCACTGAGTTCTCCTTGCTAGATTTTGTGTGGTTGTATGACATTATTAAAAGCTATCATGTTTGTTTTACTTGGCTTCTTAATTCGCAATGAACTGTAACGATTTTGATAGCTGGATTGATCTAAGTAGGTATAAGTGTATTTTAGTTTAACATTGTCTTGGCAACTGCGATCGCTTCTTCACCATCATTAACAATAGAAACTTTTTCCTATTTCATAGCCGTTTTGCAAATCATCCACTATGGCTGTTTCTCGAAGCCCCATTACGCCAATAATATTTATTTCTTCTCACCCTAATTATCCAAAATCTGGGGACAGATTAAAACTCAGCAACCAAAATTAAATTGAACCTTAATTACGCATTATGAATTGAATTACCACTTCTCTACCCAATAAACAATTTCTGATGCTGTACTATCAATAGCTACTCCATAACTATGACCATGATTCCATTTAAACCCTGGTTTACCTTGATCCTGTGCTTTTAATACCAATATTTGATAAGTCTTGGGAAAAACTTCATTACCCAAACTACTCGTATAAAAAAAGGTTGTCGGTACACCATTAGGTTGGTTACTATGGTCGTTTGTATTACCTCTTGATATTGATACAAAGCACTTTTACTGTACTGTGAAAGTAATTTTTCAATATTTTATGGAGGCTGTTGAAAACGGATTTGAAAAAAACTACTTCCTTGTATGAGACATTTTGAGTAAGCTACATGCACAGCTTTGGCATTAGCAGGAATTGATACAGGAAAATGCTTGATTAAGTTAAGATCAGACCACTTATAATTAAGAATTTCTGGATAGCGTACTGTATCAGTAACTATCTATGCTGTTCCTGTTTTACTAGAAGTTTCTGTGAAGAGAAAACTACCGAGGAGTACGCTAACACTACAAATAGAAAATCAACTTATACCAGTAATTTTAACAAGAAGAGATTGCTGCATTTAGTTGAATGAATCTAGCTTGTAAATTAATATTTAAAGTAATAAAACAACTATCATGATAATTTTTAATCTAGCATCAGAGATATTAAATCAGTTACCAGTTATCAATTTTTTAACTACGTAAATTCTCTTGGATTTCTGTGTATCCCTTTCAGGAACTTATGGCTAATACCACACAAGCTAGAGCCAAAGGGGCATTTACTATGCCCTTGAAAAACTATACATATCTGTCTTCTTTCCCTTTTTCCTGGTTAACAGTCTCTATATTCATGTAGCATCTCATAAAAATTAATTATGGATATGCAAGGTATTATGAATGAACGAAACCAGATTTCCATACATTGGATAATTATGTATATTAATTGACCTAATAATTTGTTTTTTTACTAGGCAATGAATTACTTATGAGTAACAATTAAGTAATTGTAAAGCAAATTATAATAAAGTTTGATAATATCACCTAAAACTAAATAGAAATATAAGAAAGTGCAACTGGTTTTAGTAAATCATGTTGATTATAATATAATAAGTGCAGTATATAAAAGGATTGGAACAAAAATTTTCTCAAATTAGTTCATCTAATGAATGATATATCTTAATTAAAAGAAAGATAAAACCTATTTTCTAGAGTCTTGACTCCTTCACTAATAGCTGGAATATAGCCAAAAAAATTAGTTTTGGTTACCCAGCAATACTGCGTATAATTACTACACTAGCAATCAGTGGTTTACTGATTGCCAACTATTACGAAGAAACAGCTCAAGAGCAATTATTTCTATCTTATCAGCAACAATTACTTGTAAAAGATTTAAAAAATTCTGTAACCACGGTAAGGATGTATCCACAAACATCAGTTAATATAGTAGAAAATTATTTTTTATTAGATTTTGAAGTAAATAGATTTACAAACGAAATTAATCAGGTAAGTACACAGTTATCTCAGCTAGGAACCTTTATTACAGGAAATCCTAATGCTTTAGTGGTAAATAATCAAGGTTTCATTAGCTTAATACAAAAATACAAAAATATAAAAATAATAGACCTATTGCAAAATTGTTTCTGTGGTATGATAGAGAGTCTTAGATTTCATGTATTCTCGGTGTTCTTTGCGATCGCTAATTCAAACATAACCGTATAACTCTAACTTTTCGCTAAAACAAAGATAACCGTTAATTATAACATAAAATTAATTCCGCAAGAGGTATAATATACAGTTATATACTGAAACTATCAGAACTTTTTGGCGTTCTATAGAAGTCAATAACTTACAATATCAAACAAATAATTCTACTCAGCCAATTCTGCTAATTTTGCTAGATGAAGAAGAATATCTAAAGCTCAATATCCAATTTGAGGAACTGGCAAATGAGTTAAATATAATTATCAAAAATGCTGATTTGCAAAGATATCAGGCAAATGTTAGCTTTGATAAAGCTAAAAAGCTGCGCATACAAGTATATTAATTTCGTCTTTAATAGCAGCTGTGCTTGCATTTATGACTACTAAGTTAATTACCCGTCCTCTACAAGCACTTACTAACACCGCTATAGAAATCACCCAAGAATCAAATTTTAAAATCAGAGCTAATGTTAAAACCAATGATGAAGTAGGGACATTAGCAACATCCTTAAATCAATTAGTCGAGTGGGTTGGAGATTATACGCAGCAATTAGAATTTGCTCGTAAAAATTTAGAACAAAGGGTAGAAGAACGAACTCAAGAACTCCAACTAGCACTACAAGATTTAGAAAAGACTCAAGCGCAATTAATTCAAACTGAAAAAATGTCTTCTCTTGGGGAGATGGTAGCAGGAATAACCCATGAGATTAATAATCCTGTGAATTTTATTTATGGTAATATGCCATGTACTGAAAATTATTTAAAAGATTTAATTGCTTTGTTGTATTTGTATCAAGAACAGTACCCTGATAAACATTTAATCATTGAGGAAGAAATTGCAGCCATTGATTTAGAATTTATGACTGAAGATTTGGCTAAGATGTTCTCATCTATGAAGGTGGGCGCTCAACGTATTCAGGAAATCGTATTGTCGTTGCATAATTCTTCCCGATTAGATTGAGGCGGAAATGAAGGATGTAGATATTCATGAGGGTATTGATAATACTTTATTGTTGATAATACTTTATTGATTTTAAATTCTCGCTTCAATCAAGAAATTAAAGTCATTAAAAAATATAATAATTTACCTTTGATTGACTGTTATACGGCACAACTTAATCAGGTATTTATGAAAATTATTAGTAATGCGATAGATGCATTGATAGAATGTCAAAAATAACATAATAAATAAATAGTTATAGAGATATCACAAGTTGATGATCAATATATCAAAGTCGAAATTCAAGATACTGGTTCAGTAATTGAACCTGAAATTATTAATAAACTATTTGATCCTTTCTTCACGACTAAGCCTGTAGGTAAAGGTACTGGTTTAGGGTTGAGTATTTGTTATCAAATAGTTGAGAAACACCAAGGTAAGATAGAAGTAATTCCAGCGGTTGAAAAAGGAACATAATTTGTAATTACTTTGCCGATTAAACATCAAGGTCAGTAGCTGGATAAGGTTAGCTTTTTAGGCTAGGTGTGCTGCTATAAATCAATACGGTTTAGTTAAGAAAAACTATCTGTTTAGGCACCCAGGGGGAGAGAAAGAGGCTTATCTGAAACTTATTGGGGTATAAATCTCTAGAAAGAACCAACTATTATTCCTGCTAAAATCAAAAATCCAATCCAGACATTTTGATGGAACATTTCACCATAAGCAGGGTTGGGTAGTTCTAGGTTTATTAAGCGCATAAATTGCCAAACCCAGCCACAAGCGGAAGTGATTAAGGTAATCCAGAAAAATCCATTGAGATTAAGTAATATTCCCTCTCCAGCGAGGAGGATGATTGTTCCAGCGAAGAAAATACCAATGGCTGTAGGAGCGTATTTACCAAAGAAGAGGGCGCTAGAATTAACACCGATACGTTGATCATCTTGGCGATCGCTCATGGCATAAATTGTATCAAATCCCAATGTCCAGAAAACTGTTGCACCCCACAGTAACCAAGTAGGTGTGGAAATGTTTTGTGTGACTGCACTCCAGCTAATCAAAACTGCAAAACCCCAAGCAATGGAAAGCACCAATTGAGGTACAGGAAATACCCGTTTTGCCCCTGGATAAAATAAAATAAGAGGTACTGCTGCCACTGATAACGAGAAGCTTAAGGGGTTAAGATAGAAAGCGAGAACTACTGCACAGGCTAAGGCAACTATACCAACCACAATACCAACTTTTAACGAAAGGGCGCGGGAAGCCAGGGGGCGATCGCGTGTTCTCTCTACTTGCAGATCTATGTCTCGATCCCATAAATCATTAATTACACAACCTGCTGCACTAGTGGCCAGACTACCTAATATAATTACTCCCACTAGGGCTAAAGGTGGTTTACCAGCAGCTGCCAAAAATATAGCCCATAGTGCAGGAATCATCAAAATTAACCTGCCTTCTGGTTTATGCCAGCGTAAGAGCCGGATAATTACAAGCCATAATGGTTCTTGGTTACTTTCTGGTGTTTTGAGCATATTTAAGGAATTCACATATCTTAACATCTATAGAATATCGTTATTTGCTAACTGTACATACAGGGAGCATCCAAATTTTGGGAAAATACATGGCGTGAGGCAAAAACTCTTTTTAAGCATCTTTCATTTTTATCCTGGGGTTTGTTATTTGATGGTCCTTATACCTTAACTAAGGTTACAGTTTTGGATACAAATTCATGACTTTAATTGTGAGTAATATCACCAGATAATCAACCTGACCAATCTATAGATTGCAAGTATTACGTGCAATATCAAGTATTAAGTGCCGATTGAAGCGATACACTAATACAGCAGGAGTCAGGAGTAAAACTCTCTTGCTGTCTAGGTTTCAATTTAGATTCTGTACTTCATTGATTTGCAATCTGCTATAATCATTCACTTGCTTTCTCCCTTTCTACCTCCTTGTACCATTCATTGTTAAGAGAGAGAAACCTAAATGCTGAATCCAGTTTCAGCTAACTGGGGGAGTACACCTACTCAACCAGTCAAGCAAAACCCGATTATTGCGGCTATTGATATCGGTACTAATTCCTTACATATCCTCATAGTGAGAATTGAACCGACGCTACCAGCTTTTACGATGATCGCCAGAGAAAAAGAAACGGTAAGATTAGGCGATCGCAACTTGGAAACTGGAGAACTCAAACCAGAAGTGATCAGAAAAGCTATCGCTTGCTTGGGACGTTTCCAAAAACTTGCTAAAAGCCTAGAAGCAGAAAGCATTATTGCAGTAGCAACCAGCGCCGTCCGCGAAGCCCCTAATGGGCATGATTTTTTACAGAACATAGAAAGCGAAATAGGCTTAAGCGTAGACTTGATTTCTGGTCAAGAAGAAGCCCGACGCATCTATTTAGGTGTGTTATCGGGGATGGAATTTAATCACGAACCACACATCATTATTGACATTGGTGGTGGTTCCACAGAATTAATTTTAGGTGACTCTCAAGACCCCCGCAGCCTTACCAGCACGAAAGTAGGTGCAGTGCGACTAACTGGAGAGTTAATTAACACCGACCCAATCAGCTATTGTGAGTTTCAATACTTGCAAGCTTATGCAAAAGGGATGTTAGAACGTTCTGTGGAAGATGTGCTTTTTAAACTCAAACCTGGTGAATCTCCCAAATTAGTGGGAACATCAGGCACCATTGAAACCTTAGCAACTATTCATGCTAAAGAAAAAATGGGTGTTGTTCCTTCTACTCTCAACGGTTATCAATTTAGTCTTCAAGACTTGCGGACTTGGGTAACTCGCTTACGACGGATGACCAATGTAGAAAGGGCTGCAGTTCCAGGAATGCCTGAAAAGCGGTCAGAAGTGATACTAGCTGGGGCAGTGATATTACAGGAAGCCATGACCCTGTTAGATGTGGATTCAGTTTCACTCTGTGAACGATCTCTACGAGAAGGTGTAATTGTCGATTGGATGCTGACACATGGTTTTATTGACAATAAACTACGCTATCAAAGTTCGATTAGAGAACGTAATGTTTTAAAAATCGCCAAGAAATACCATATTAACTTAGAACATAGCGATGCTTGTGGCGAGCATAGCGATCACATAGCTCAATTTGCATTGAGTTTATTTGATCAAACGCAAGGTCAACTACATAATTGGGGTCAACAAGAAAGACAATTGCTTTGGGCTGCTGCCATTTTACACAATTGTGGTCACTACATCAGCCATTCTTCACACCACAAGCATTCATACTATTTGATTAGAAATGGTGAATTACTTGGTTATAACGAAACTGAAATAGAAATCATAGCTAATTTAGCCCGTTATCACCGCAAATCACCCCCTAAGAAAAAACACGATAACTACCGTAATTTGTTGCATAAAGAACATCGGCTCATAGTTTCTCAACTGAGTGCAATTTTAAGACTATCAGTAGCTTTAGATAGAAGACAAATCGGTGCTATCTCTCAAGTGCAGTGTGAATATATTCCCCATAAACATGAATTTAAAATGTTGTTATTCCCCAGTATTTTAGGTGATGATTGCGCTTTAGAACTGTGGAGTTTAGATTATAAGAAAGGAGTGTTTGAAGAAGAATTTGGTTTAAAATTAGACGCAAGTCTAGTTAATACTTGCAGTGTGAATTTTTCTTAGTTTTCAGGGTGCGTTATAATATAATTAGTTAGCGCACCTACATCAGTAAATACAAGTAGAGCTTGCTGAAAAAGTGTTTTGCAAGGAGTCAGTAAGGCAGTAATGGATTCAAATTGAATTTTTCAAAATATATTCTTCATTACAACTTTAAAAAGAATTTAGTAAGAAAATGGTTTGAGAAGAGAATATTATTTGGACTCGGAGACGAATTATGGTAGCGATCTCAGAGAAAGTTGAGCCTCGTTTAACTATACAAACTGTTGAAATTGCCCCTAACACCACGGCGATTCGCTCTCTTGATTGGGATCGGGATCGTTTTGATATTGAATTTGGACTGCAAAATGGCACAACCTATAATTCATATTTAATTAGAGGTGAACAAACTGTTTTGATTGATACTTCTCACCAGAAGTTTCATCAATTGTATTTAGATACACTCAAAAGTTTAGTTAACCCCAAAACTATTGATTATATAATTGTCAGTCATACAGAACCAGATCATAGTGGCTTGGTAGAAGATGTATTACAGTTAGCACCAAGAGCGACTGTCTTAGCTTCCAAAGTAGCATTGCAATTTTTGGAAGGTTTGGTACATGATCCTTTTTCCAAGCGAATTGTTAAAAGTGGCGATCGCATTAATATTGGTAAAGGACATGAAATAGAATTCGTCAGTGCGCCAAATTTACACTGGCCTGATACTATTTTCAGCTTTGACCGCAAAACCCAAATCATCTACACTTGCGATGCTTTTGGAATGCATTTTTGTGATAATCGCACCTTTGACGAAGATTTAGAGGCCATTGAAGCCGACTTCAGATTTTACTACGATTGCTTAATGAGTCCAAATGCTCGTTCTCTATTGAATGCAATGAAGAGAATGGGTGATTTAGGCAAAATTAACATTATTGCCAACGGACACGGACCATTACTACACCATCACTTAGATATTCTGACAGAGTGTTACCAAAGCTGGAGCCAAAGACAAGCTACAGCAGAAACTACTGTTGGTTTATTCTATGTTTCAGAATACGGTTATAGCGATCGCTTGGCTATGGCAATTTCTGAAGGTATCCAAAAAGCTGGTGTGGGAGTAGAAGTAATTGATCTGAACACTGCAGAACCTCAAGAAATTCAAGAACTAGCAGGTAGAGCATCAGGTCTTGTGATTGGAATGCCTCCAACTAGTTCGATTTCTGCTCAATCTGGTATCAGTTCATTGCTATCAGTCGCCAAAAATAAGCAAGTAGTGGGACTATTTGAATGTTACGGTGGCGATGATGAACCCATTGATACCTTACGTCGTAAGTTTATTGACTTGGGAATTAAAGAAGCATTTCCACCAATTCGCATTAAAGAAGTTCCTGGTGTCTTTACGTACCAAATTTGTGGAGAAGCAGGTACAGATTTGGGACAATTGGTGATGCGGGAACGCAACATCAAACAAATCAAATCCCTCGACGTGAACATGGAAAAAGCGTTGGGTCGGATTAGTAGTGGATTGTACATTGTTACCACCAAAAAAGGTGATATTAGTGGTGCAATGATAGCTTCCTGGGTGACACAAGCTAGTTTACAGCCGTTAGGATTCACCATGGCTGTAGCTAAAGATCGGGCTATTGATAGCTTACTGCAAATAGGCGATCGCTTTGTTCTCAACGTTCTGGAAGAAGGAAATTATCAAGACCTGAAAAAGCACTTCCTCAAGCGTTTACATCCTGGTGCAGATAGATTTGCCGGAGTAAAAACCCAAATCGCCAAAAACGGTTCACCAATTTTGACAGATGCACTTGCATACATGGAATGTGAAGTTGTCACCAGCATGGAATGTAGTGATCACTGGATTTTATACTGCACAGTTGAAAATGGACGAGTTTCTAAACCTGACGCAGTTACAGCAGTACGTCATCGCAAAGTAGGGAACTACTACTAATTAGCGACTGGGGACTGGGAATAGGGGATAGGTGATAGATAATTCTCCCGATTACCAATTCCCCATTACCCATTTTTTAATTTTGAATTGCAATGCACAGATATTTCACGGCGATTATTTCATAATTTATATGGAACTTCCAGATTCTTTTTCCAAGGCTTTTACATCGGCTAAAAATTGGTTTTCTCAAGTTTTTTTTCCACAACAAACATCTAAAAAGTCTATGAGTGATTCCAAACCACGCGACGTACAAGTTCTACCTATTGCTACAAATACAAAGGTTCTCAGAGCGAGAAGTTGGTCACGTCTCCGGTTTGAAATTGAATATGCACTAGAAAGAGGTACTACCTCTAATTGCTATTTAATAGAAGCCGATCAAATTGCATTGATTGATCCTCCGGGAGAAAGCTTCACCACTATTTATCTAGAAGCTTTGCAGAATACCGTCAACTTCCGCAAGTTGGATTATGTGATTATGGGTCATTTTAGCCCCAATCGGATACCAACTTTAAAAGCACTTTTAGAACTTGCACCACAAATTACTTTTGTTTGTTCTCTTCTTGGTGCAAATAATTTGCGAGCATCTTTCCCAGACCAAGATATCAAAGTTTTGGTCATGCGTGGTAAAGAAACATTAGATTTGGGTAAGGGTCATGTTTTAAAATTCTTACCTACTCCTAGTCCGCGTTGGCCAGAAGCACTTTGTACCTACGACCAGCAGACCCAAATTCTCTACACAGATAAATTATTTGGAGTGCATATCTGTGGTGATGAAGTCTTTGATGACAACGTGGAAAGCTTTAAGGAAGACCAACGTTACTATTTTAATTGTTTGATGGCTTCCCATGCAACTCACGTAGAAGCTGCTTTGGAGAAGATCTCTGATTTGCAGGTGAGAATGTATGCTGTTGGTCATGGTCCTTTGGTACGCACTGGCTTAATTGAATTGACTAAAGCTTATGGTGAATGGAGTCATTCTCAAAAGAATCAGGAAATATCTGTGGCGTTACTTTACGCTTCAGCTTATGGAAATACGGCGATTTTAGCACAGGCGATGGCCTTGGGACTAACTAAAGGAGGAGTCGCTGTTCATTCTATTAATTGCGAATTTGCACCACCTGACGAAATTCGTCATACCCTAGAACAGGCCGATGCTTTAATTATTGGTACTCCGACTATTGGTGGTCATGCACCTACACCTATTCACACAGCTTTAGGTATTGTCTTAGCTACTGGTGACAATAGTAAACTGGCTGGGGTATTTGGTTCCTATGGTTGGAGTGGAGAAGCTTTAGATTTAGTTGAATGTAAACTGCGAGATGCTGGATATCGGTTTGGCTTCGACACTTTGAAAGTGAAGTTTAAACCTGATGAAGTGACTCTGAAAATGTGTGAAGAAATTGGTACAGATTTTGCACAGGGGTTGAAAAAGGCTAGGAAAATTCGTGTACCCCAACAAGCAGCTACCCCAACAGAACAAGCAGTGGGAAGAATTATTGGTTCTGTCTGTGTTATCAGTGCTAAACAAGGAGAAGTTTCCACAGGGATGTTAGGTGCTTGGGTTTCTCAAGCTACTTTTAACCCACCAGGAATTACGGTGGCGATCGCCAAAGATAGAGCCGTAGAATCCCTCATGTATCCCGGTGGTAAATTTGTCCTGAATATTCTCCCGGAAGGAGTTCATGTAGACTACATGAAACATTTCCGTAAGAATTTCACCCCCGGAGAAGACCGGTTTGCTAACTTCCAGACTTTAGATGCAGACAACGGTTGTACAGTCCTCACTGACGCTTCAGCATATTTAGAATGTTCCGTCAACCAACGTCTGGAATGTGGTGATCATTGGGTAGTCTATGCAACTGTAGATAACGGTAAATTACTTAAACCCGATGCGATAACAGCTATCAACCACCGCAAGACAGGTACACATTATTAGAAGGAGTATGGCTATCGTCACGCTATGCCTACGGGACACTAAGTTTAGCTTGCTTCCCGTAGGGTACACTATCAAGAATAAGGAGGGAATACATTATTCTCTCCTTATTCTCTCCATCTCCCTAAACCCTATTCCCTATTCCCTTTATAGATTCAGAACCACTTCACTACTGAAAGCGGTTTTTTGCGTTAACTCAAGATAGGAATCCAGTTAGAAGTGGGTAGTCTAACTAAATACAACAAACATTAAGGAGTCTCTTTCTGGAAAAAGAGCATCCTCTCTTGTAGTTGTTCAGCAGTAGTTGTCAAAACAATCAAACTTCAAATTAGTTGTTTGTATACCGAAGATGTTCCTAACATATAGCACCTGCGCCATCAGAATACTGGTAAAAAATGCCTAATAAGTCTGATTTGATATCGGTTTTCAACTAACACATGTTAAAATTATGAACCCAGAACAATTTCAAAACATCATAGGTTACTATGTCGAGGAATCACAAGAATACCTCAACACCATCTACAACAGTTTCTTGAATATGCAAAATACAATTGATGATAGATACGAATTAGAAACAATGTTTCCTGCTACCTTTAGCCTCAAAGGTGGCGCAGCCGTGCTATAATTTAGCACTTTGCAGAAGATTGTCCATAATTTAGAGGATTGTTTACAATTACTTCGTTATCCAATTATTGCCAATGAACCTATACAATTATTATTCTTAGATATTTATCATGCACTCAAAAAATTAGTCTTTGCAATTAAAATAAATGAGGTTTTAACAACAGAAAAGTAGCTGATTTTACATTAAATCTTGATCCTATATTTCTTCGCCGTTATTTATTTCTATCTAATTTTCTTGATTAATAAATCAAACTACAAAACTAAAAACATCAATAGAGATTCCTGTCTAACTTGGGGTTATAATATTCCCTTAAAACTGATTTTGCTAGATACTAAAATTTTTTTTATGCAGAACTTTTACAGATTATTTTGAAGGCTTACCTAATGTAGAAATAGTTAATGGCACTTTTAAAGATTTGGCTTTTTTCGATTGTGTAGTTACCGCCTCTAGTTGCTTGTCGTCTGCTAACAATAATATTGATGCAGCAGTTCTCAGATTTTCTGGTGAAGATGTAGAAGAATTATTACAAAAAGGCATTCAAGAAGAGTATTTAGGAGATCAACCTATAGGTTCATCCTTAATTGTAGAAATAAATTACTCTTTACATCCTTTTATCGCTCATACTCCCACTCTCAGAATGCCCATATCTATGGCTGGTAAAGATCATGTGTATCAAGGTATGTGGTCAACTCTGTTGGCAATTCGTCAACATAATAAATGCTACTATAATTGTTCACAAAAACAAGTTAATATAGTCACTGTTCCTGAGTTGGGGACAAGTATTGGTTGTGTACCTATTGATGAAGTGGCTAGACAAATATCCATGGCTTATCAAACCTTTCTTTTCAGTCTTCCCCCATACTAAAGTTCGGACCGGCAACAAATGCAGGATTTAGTCAAACTTTTTTGAACAATGCAAAAGTTAAACTTTCTTAACTTCCGCGATTTCCACCAAGACAATCAAAAAATATTGGTTTAATCTTGTATGTAAAAGGTATTTAGTAGTTGAAATTTAATTATTCAATAAAATCACAACTACTCCTGAAGCAATTTTATAAAATCTTGTTCCTCATATGGCTTCTAAAAACACAAAAATTAAATTCCCTCTTTGGCATTATTTGAACCAACCCTTATTTAGTCCTAAAACTAAGTTGATATGGAATCCTCACCGCTTTGCCTTACTTTGGCGAATCCAACTTTTAGAACGGTGCTTGGTTAAACATTCCGATGCTAAAGGACATCACCAGTCTTAAAAAATTGAGCATTGGATAACTGGCAATTGATAACTGATTACGCCTCGTCTATAGAACGGGGCTTTTTCCCATCTAGTAAAGCACTGACAGTCATATCTCCCATGACATTTATTGCCGTGCGACAACGATCTAAAACCAGTCTACTGTCACCAATAAAGCTATATACTGTGTCGGTAAGCCTACGGAAGTTAAAACCAAGGTTATCGTTACTAGTCCAGCATTGGGAATACCTGCTGCACCCACTGAGGCAAAAATGTATGTGAGAACGACAACTAATTGCTGTCCTCAACTCAGATATTGCCCAATGACTTGGGAAATATACAATGCAGACATGGCTTCATAAAGGGCTGTGCCATCATTGTTGGAATTTGCGCCGACTAATACGCCTAAAGACGCAGAAGATTCTCTGAAACCAATTTTTGTTTGTGAAACTTCAAAAGTGATGGGCATTCCTATTGTTGAAGTTGAAGAAGAGGTGGAAAAGGCTGTTAAATAGGCATTAGCACCACCAGCTAAGAATTTCACCGGGTTTACCCAAGAACCAAGTTTCACTCTGGTGAGGTAATAACAAGCTTGTAAAAATAAGGCTACCAACACTCCTAAGATGAAGGCTGCTAAGGATTGAAATGCTACAAAGCCTCTTGCGGTAATGATTTTGGCGACTATACTAAATGCTGCTATAGGTACTAAGGCAATTACCCAGTTGAGGATACGGATAATTGCTTCAAATAATATGGCAATTACATCTTGAATTGGTTGGTATGCTGTCTTTCCAGCATTGATTTATTCTGATTTTAATGTTCGTAAAACTATACCAAAGCTGAGGGCGATAACGATGAGTTGGATGACATTATTATCAACCAGGGGTTTGAGGATGGCCTCTGGTACGGCATCTTTAAATAATCCCCAAGGGTCGAAACTTTGAGGAGTGATTTCTGTGCTACCTGGGGCTACTAAAGTTCCCCAAGTACCTGGATGTAAAATGTTGGCTACTAAGAGTCCCACAAGAATACTTACTGTGGTGTTAGTTAAAAGCAGCACTGCTAACCGTCTACCAGCTGTACCGGGAAGATTGGTAGTCATGAAGGTGTGCAGCACTGCTACTAGAATTAAAGGTTTAGCTAAGGCGCGGAGTGCTTTTAACACTAATTCAGTGGGAATTACTAAGTTAGTAATTAAGGTGGTATTGCTGGAGCTAGGATTTCCTCCGCCTAAAGCCATACCTAAGATGATTACCAAGACTAGGGTAATGATGATTTGTAAGGTGAGAGGAATACACTTTAACTAGGTAATAGCCTTAATTTTGTTCATGGTGGATACTATTTTATATTTGTCTCTACTAGAACATCAGTTGTCAGGAGAAAAGTTTCGCATTTTTAGAGGTCATTGTGGAGAAAAACTGTTAAGCTGTTACTGCATCTTGATTTTTTAATTTTTAATTGTTGAATTTTTAATTGCTTATGTCTTTTGTACCTTTACATATTCACAGTGACTATAGTTTGCTCGATGGAGCAAGTCAATTACCAGAGTTAGTAGATCAAGCGATCACACTGGGGATGAAAGCGATCGCCCTCACAGATCATGGTGTCATGTATGGCGCTGTTGAACTGATAAAAATCTGTCGTAGTAAGAATATTAAGCCAATTATTGGCAACGAAATGTATGTTATTAACGGTGATATTGAAAAACAAGAACGCCGTCCTAAATATCATCAAGTTGTTTTAGCTAAAAATACAAAAGGCTATAGAAATTTAGTTAAGTTAACCACAGTCTCTCACCTTCAAGGTGTGCAAGGTAAAGGTATTTTTTCCCGTCCTTGTATTAATAAAAATTTGCTCAAAGAATATAACGAAGGTTTAATTGTCACCAGCGCCTGTTTAGCTGGAGAAATTCCCCAAGCAATTCTCAGTAATAGACCAGATGCCGCCCGGAAAGTTGCTAAATGGTATAAAGAAGTATTTGGTGAAGATTTTTATTTAGAAATTCAAGACCACGGTTCACAAGAAGACAGAATTGTTAACGTCGAAATTGTGAAAATTGCCCGTGAATTAGGCATTAAATTCATTGCTACCAATGATTCCCATTACATTTCTTGCTTTGACGTAGAAGCACACGACGCTTTACTTTGTATTCAAACAGGACAGCTAATTAGTGAAGATAAAAGAATGAGGTATAGCGGCACAGAATATCTCAAATCTGCCCAAGAAATGCAACAGCTATTTCGTGATCATTTACCAGATGATTTCATTGCTGAAGCGATTGCCACAACGGAAGAAGTAGGGGATAAAATCGAGCCTTACCATATTATGGATGAGCCTAAAATTCCTACTCCTCCTATTCCTTCTGGTCACACTCCTGATACTTACGCAGAAGAAATTGCTTGGCAAGGACTTTTAGAAAGATTAAATCGCAAATCTCGCAGCGAAGTAGATCAAGTTTATAAAGAAAGATTGGAATATGAATTAAAGATGCTGCAAAAAATGGGTTTCTCTACATACTTTTTAGTTGTGTGGGACTACATCAAATTTGCACGAGATAATAATATTCCTGTGGGACCAGGTCGTGGTTCTGCCGCGGGTTCTTTGGTCGCTTATGCCATGCGAATTACTAATATTGACCCGGTACATCATGGTTTACTATTCGAGCGATTTTTGAACCCAGAACGGAAATCAATGCCTGATATTGATACGGATTTTTGCATTGAGAAACGAGATCAAGTAATTGAATATGTAACTAACAAATATGGTGCTGATAGAGTTGCCCAAATTATTACTTTTAACCGTTTAACATCAAAAGCAGTATTAAAAGATGTGGCTAGAGTGTTGGATATTCCCTATGGGGAAGCTGACAAAATGGCGAAAATGATTCCAGTGGTACGGGGAAAACCAACTAAACTCAAAGTCATGGTTTCTAATGAAACACCAGCACCAGAGTTTAAAGAAAAATATGATCATGATCCTAAAGTTCGTCATTGGCTAGATATGGCTATGCGAATTGAAGGAACGAATAAAACCTTTGGTGTTCATGCAGCAGGTGTGGTTATTTCTGCCGAACCTTTAGACGAAATTGTTCCTTTACAACGAAATAATGATGGTTCCGTAATTACCCAATATTTTATGGAAGATTTGGAATCATTAGGTCTATTAAAAATGGACTTTCTGGGTTTACGTAACCTGACTCTGATTCAAAAAACTATTGATTTAATTCAAGTAACTAATGGTTACAAAATTGACACCGATGAAATTACTGGTCAAGAAAGAAAAGCACAACATATATTAGCTAAAGGTCAATATAGTACATTACCTAAAGAAGTACAAAAGGCATATTTATTATTAGAATCTGGAGATTTGGAAGGTGTATTTCAATTAGAATCTTCGGGAATGAAGCAGATAGTGAGAGATTTGAAGCCTTCTAATATCGAAGATATTTCTTCTATTTTGGCACTTTATCGACCTGGACCATTAGATGCAGGATTGATTCCTAAGTTTATTAACCGTAAACATCGAAGGGAAGAAATTGAATATGAAACAGGAATTTTAGAACCTATTTTAAATGAAACCTATGGAATTATGGTTTATCAAGAGCAAATTATGAAAATTGCTCAAGATATGGCAGGTTATTCTTTAGGACAAGCCGACTTACTGCGTCGCGCTATGGGTAAAAAGAAAGTTTCGGAAATGCAGAAGCAGGAAGAAAAGTTTATTGACGGTGCAATGAAAAATGGGGTGAAGAAGCAAGTTGCAGAAAAGCTATTTGCAGATATGTTGAAATTTGCCGAGTATTGTTTAAGTTATGAAACGGAGGTTTTGACTGTTGAATATGGTTTGATTCCTATTGGGGAAATTGTCGAGAAAAGGATTGAGTGCAGTGTTTTCAGTGTTGGTAAAAATGGAAATATCTATACACAACCAATAGCACAATGGCATCATCGGGGTGTGCAGGAAGTGTATGAATATTGTTTAGATGATGGTACAATAATTCGGGCAACAAAAGATCATAAATTTATGACCACTATTGGGGAAATGTTACCCATTGATGAGATATTTGAAAGGGATTTGGATTTACTACAAGTTAATGATTTACCAACAGAATAGTGTTTCTAAAAAGGGAGTATCCCAGTCTTTATGCAAAAATCACAGGACTAATTCAAAAACCCCTTTAAGCTCTCTTTCATTCGCGTTATTTGTGTCCTTTGCGGTATGCCTACGGCACTCTGCACGAACATTTATTTTATCCCTTGGATAAGTTATAAGGAAAAATAAACTTACACATTTGGGATGCTCCCGATAAAAAAGACGATGATCAACCCTTGGTAGAGTGATGAGAATGTAATTTTCTTGCTATTGCAATTTCACCGCACCACGTTGTAAAGGTAAAACTTCTTCTAAACTTAATTCATGGTCTGTGGTAAGATGGCTGCTACAACAAATTGTACTAAAGAAAATCTGCTGACCAACAACTTGAGAAAAATGCTGTTCTAACAATAGACGCGAAGTGATATCACCTAATAGCTCACTCAAATCTTTTGTTAATTGGTCTTTATCATCACGGTGAACCATTCTGAATTTAAAATTTGTTTCCCCAACTAACTTTTTAACAGAGGAATCAAATTCGTCTGCTTTGCCATGAACATAAGCAAAAGCTTGTTCTTCTAAAAACTTCCAAGCTTCTGGAAAAATCTCCTGAATTTTGTCGAGATGATTTTCTGCTTGGTAGACTAAAGTAGCAGTTTGACAATCCATATATTTATTAATTTATGCGTTTGTGAAGAAAACCCTATTATTTCTGTAGTTTTATCAGTCGAAGTAAAATTGAGACTTTAGCTTTTTATTAATTATTGTGACAAGTTAAAATAAATACTGTTACATAAACTACAAAATTCCCAGATAAAATGGAGAAATAGAAAAAATGAGGTAACATTGAACGCACATTAATTTGAATTGTTAAAGTAAGGATTTATGAGTTCTGGACAAATGGAAATTATTATAGGCTGGTTATATCCTCAGTTGATGAGTACCTATGGCGATCGCGGAAATGTTATAATTATAGAACGTCGCGCACAATGGCGGGAATATAACGTCACAGTATTGCCCTTAGACCAAAACTCCACCCCAGATGATCTAAAATCAGTGGATGTGATAGTCGGTGGAGGCGCACAAGACCGTCAGCAAGAAATCGTGATGCGGGACTTACAAGGTGCAAAAGCTGACGCAATGCGGGAAAAAATCGAAAATGGTACACCAGGGGTTTTTACCTGTGGTTCTCCCCAACTACTAGGACATTATTATGAACCAGGCTTGGGACAAAGAATTGAAGGTTTAGGAATATTAGATTTAGTTTCTATCCATCCTGGTGAAAATACGAAACGTTGTATTGGTAATTTGGTTATAGAAGTTACAGCTTCACGTCTTGCACAAGAACTGGAAGCAATGATAGGAACTAAGCCCTATTTAGTCGGGTTTGAAAATCATGGTGGACGCACTAAATTAGGTAAAGTGGAAGCCTTGGGGCGCGTGGTGTACGGCTTAGGTAATAATGGTGAAGATGGTACAGAAGGTGCATTTTATCAGAATGCGATCGCAACCTATTCTCACGGGCCATTGTTACCGAAAAATCCCTTTGTAGCAGATTGGTTAATTCAAACGGCCTTAAGGTTGAAATATCAGGAAGAAATTCAACTTTCACCCTTAAATGATACCTTAGCAATGCAAGGGCGGGAAGCAATGTTTAAACGATTGAAGGTGAATTTACCTCTTGCGGGTAAAATTTAATCATGTAAGTAATCAGCAGTCAGTAGTCAACTAGGATGATGAAGAAATGGATTCATAGGTGTTGAATAGCTAACGACTCTGACTCTGATTTTGCAATAAAGGACGCATAACTAAATACCCAGCACCAAAACCAGTAATCATAATTAAGACAATAGTAATTATTAACCACCAACTATTCAGTCCCTTTAATTCAGACTCATGATCAGTATAATATGTTACTTCTTTTTCATCTATGAAAACTGGTGCTGAAGAGGGAAAATTCATATCTATAACAGGTACAGAAAAAACCTCACGTCGGATTTTTTGAGGTGGTTTGGGAGTTGGTTGACGTGGAGGAGATGCTGTTTTCGCAGGTGGTTTATTTGCATATTTAGCTTTAGCTTTAGCTTCAATACCTAGTAATGGCTCATACCCCCGTATAGTGTTTAGGACATCAGCTTTAGTGTGTTTAGCTGGTTGAGAGACAGGTACTGAAGAGTCTACTAACTTTTGCAGTTCTAAACAAGACTGAACCACTTTAGTAATTTCTTGCCGCAGTTGTTGATTTTCCTGGGACAATTTCTGATTATGCCTGGTGACTACATCTAACTTAGCCTGTACCGCCTGTAACTCCGCAACTAATTCCCGGTACACATGAAGGGGTACAGAAGGTGAATAGCTTGGTGTAGGTGGCTGACTGTGAATATTCGCTGTAGTTGTTTTCATCTGGATACTGGTATTAAAATTATTTCGTTAGATTGAAAAATCTAATAACAGAATAAAGTAATACCGGATAAAGTAATACTGGAGATTATGTCTCAAAATAATATAAAAATTACTTCAAGGGACTTCCAAATAAAAAACCCCCAATTCATAGTTGGGTCGTTTACGAAATTTATGTTTGAAAGAGGTTATGTTTGAAAGAGGTGTAGAGGGCTGGGTTCTCCAAACCCAGCGCAGTAGGTAAGTTTCCCTACACCCCACACCCTGTTTCGGTCAAGTAAAAGGCAAGAGACAAAAAATTATTCTTCTCACATCCTGCACCCTCTTCTTTCCAATCACCTAATTTTCCAATCACCTAATGATGATGGTGATGATGATGAGTTAAAGCCAACTGCACATTAACTTCCTTAGCTTCTTCTCGCATCAACTCTGCAATATGACCATTTGCCCATTCAGCAGCCATATCCAAAAATTGGGGATCGTCATTTACACAAGCCATTTGTAAATAATCCACATTCGGATGCTGTTTTTCTAAATCATGAATGATGTGATGAACATCTAACAATGTTTCGTGGTTTTCTGTAGCAAAGCCAATTGGCATAAACATTACCACTTCTGCACCCAATTTAATGATATTTTTTGCAGCTTGGGTAGCATTTGGCTGTGTCCAGTCAATTAGCGGTGTATCGTGGTTTAACCAACCTACAGAAATTAAAGGATAACGGTTAATTAACTTTTCTCTGACTAATTCGTAAAGTGCTTGACTTTCATCAACACCAGATGTAAATCCTTTGGCTTTGTGAGGACAACCATGATTCATCAACACAATGCCAATTTGTGAAGGTAGGTAGGCATCTGCTAAGTCAGAATTAATTTTTTCTTCTACCAAACGCGCCATTAAATTAATATATTCAGGCTCATTGTAGAAAGAAGGAATATAACGCATTCCTTTTACCCAATGTTCATCACCATCAGCTAATTCAGCTAGAGCATTATTAACTTGCTCAATAGCTATGCCACTGGTGAAAATAGAATCTACTACCAACAACGGATAAATTAATATTTTTTCAAAACCTTGATTTTTGAGTTCTGCTAAAACCTGTTTAGGCAAAAAAGGAGCGCAAAAGTTAAAAGCTTTGAAAACTTGAATACCACCACCCCACTTATGTTGTAATTTGTGTTCAATTCCAGCCCGTTGCCGTTCAAAAATAGCATTATGTGGAGAGATGAAATCATGATGTGTATGTCCCCACTCATGACGGTCAAATAACGCCAATAGTTTTGCTAGGGGGGGATAAATCCAAGTGGGTACTGGAGCGAATTTGGCAGTAAGTAGATTTAAAGCCTGTTCATTATAATTAGCGAAATCTTCGTAGCTTTCGACTTCACCGTAGCCCATGAGCAATACAGCTACTCGGTCATGGCCTGGTAGATGCTCGTGAGTATGTTGCAGTTTTTCTGGAGTTGCAACCACAATAATTTCCTCAATATAACCAAAATGGCGAGATTGTAAGTGGGAATGACTGTATCATGACCCATACTTGTTCATTATTATCCCTTCCAGGGGGATAGGATAGAGATAAACACAAAAATATACATCTGAAGGCATAGTGTTGTTATTACCTTACATAGGAGACTGTGTTTTTTATTTATCAGTGCCAATTGTGTGTAATTTTTAACTTAAAAAAACTAAATCAAAGGTGCAATTTGATGCAAATACATAATATTTAAAATATTGAATCTAAAATATTTAATCTTTCTAAAGAAAGAAAAGTGTGATAATTGCCAATATAACAAAGTAAATGACTATTATTATTTGCCCTGGAATTCATGAACCAGAATTAACTGAAAGCTTTATTGCAGAATGCTTAAACCCAGCGACTGATATAACCATCAATGGAATCGCAGTAGATATACTTACTTTTCCAGGGGAAGGTATTTTAGCTTTATCAGGATTTCATATTTTGCAGTTTTTGCATGATAACTTTGATCGCCGTAGGCATCGCTTGAGTAATAAGCTAGAATCGCCTGTTATATTCATTAGCTTTAGTGCTGGTGTAATTGGCGCAATTATCGCTGCTACCAAGTGGCAAGTCTTGGGCGGTAATGTCAAAGCTTTTATTGCTATAGATGGCTGGGGAGTCCCACTATGGGGTAATTTCCCAATACATCGCTTGAGTCATGATTATTTTACCCATTGGAGTTCTGCTATTTTAAGTAGTGGGGAAGATAATTTTTATGCCGATCCATCAGTAGAGCATTTATCAATGTGGCGATCGCCCCAAACGGTACAAGGTTATTGGGTAGATCAATCAATTGGGTGTTCCCAGCCCCAGAATCGTCTGAATGCTGCTGAATTTTTACATTTGTTACTAAAACACTATGAATAAGAAGGGGATTGGGGACTGGGGACACGGAAGATGGGGGAGATGCGGAAGATGAGGGAGATGGGGGAGATGGCGAAGTAATTTTCCTAATGCCCCATGCCCCATGCCCCATGTCCCATGCCCCATGCCCAATGCCCCATGCCCAATTACCTTAGTCAATAGTATCTAAATGTTTCCCACTGAACCAACTGCTGTCAATAACGGCTTTGCCGCACTGCTAAAAAACCGCAATTTTATGCTTCTGTGGATTGGGCAACTGATTTCCCAGTTAGCAGATAAGGTTTTACTAATCCTAATGATTGACTTATTAGAGAAAAAATACTTACCTGCTAATTTGTCAGAAGGGACAGGGCGCTTTTATTTATACATGGCCTTTACCCTGCCAGCCATTTTTTTTGGTTCTGCTGGTGGTGTTATTGTTGACAGGATGCCAAAAAGGGTGATCATGATTGGTTCTGATCTTATCCGTGGGTTATTGACCCTGTGTATACCATTCTTGCCACGACAGTTAGGAATATTATTAGCACTTAATTTTGGTATCTCCACTGTGACACAGTTTTTTGCTCCCGCCGAACAAGCTACTATACCCCTAATGGTGAAACGAGAGAATCTGATGGCTGCCAATGCCTTATTTAGCAGCACCATGATGGGAGCATTAATTGTTGGCTATGCTGTGGGCAAGCCAATTCTGCACTGGGCTGAATATCTCAACTTTGAATTTGGTAAAGAAATATTAGTAGGTGGTTTCTACCTTTTGTCTGCGGCAATTATGCTACCCATTCGTTTTAAAGAAGATCGGCAAACCTCTGTAGCTAATCCCTTAACTGAATTCTTACAAGGTTGGCGGTATCTCAAACAAAATGGACTCATCTGGAATGCTATGCTGCAAATCGTCGCTTTGTACTGCGTGTTTGCTGCACTCCTGGAATTATCCATTAGATTAGCTGCAAAGTTAAACTTAGAGCAAACTGATTTTAGCTTTTTTGTGGCAGCGGCTGGCGTAGGAATGGTTTTAGGTGCAGGGATTATAGGACACTTTGGACAGAAATTAGATCGTAAGCCTTTGCCTTTGATTGGTTTTATATTTATGGCAGTGGCATTAGGAATGTTTATTTTTATTCAGAACCTAGCTTTAGTGTTGGGACTGTCCGTTTTCTTAGGTTTAGGTGCAGCCCTAATTAACGTGCCAATGCAAACTTTGATTCAACAAAACACTCCGCCAGCAATGCATGGTAAGGTATTTGGGTTTCAAAATCATGCCATTAATATTGCCCTCTCTGCACCTCTGTTGATTACAACCAAGCTGGTTAACGCCTTTGGATTGCCAGTGGTGCTGTCCGGAATGAGTCTCACTGTCCTAGTTATCGGTTTCTGGACTTGGCACAATACCAGGAGAGTCTTGCAAGATGTGATCTAAATCCTGTAGAATCATAATCCATCCTTAATGCTGATAAATAGAGATTTCTAAGCATTGGTAATAAGAGCTTTGCCATTAAAATGAAATTATAAATACAGAATCTAAGCCTTAACTTTAGTTATATTTTGAGGTTAACCGTGCGTTCACAAAGTGTCTCCGCAGGAGAATCGCCTTCTCAAATAAGTCTCCCACAATCTGAAAATCACCAAAAGTCTCCTGTCTCTAACTCACCAATTGTCGCTCCCACAAGGGCTTCTGGCGGGTTTGCCTTGTTAGATAGTCTCCTCCGTCACGGTGTTGAGTACATTTTTGGTTATCCCGGTGGGGCAATTCTACCGATTTATGATGACCTGTATAAAGTAGAAGCAACTGGTACAATTAAACACATTCTTGTTAGACATGAACAAGGTGCTTCCCATGCGGCTGACGGCTACGCCCGCGCGACAGGTAAAGTAGGAGTGTGTTTTGGTACTTCTGGTCCTGGAGCGACCAACTTAGTGACAGGTATTGCCACAGCTTACATGGATTCCATTCCGATGATTGTGGTGACAGGACAAGTACCACGAGCGGCAATTGGTACAGATGCTTTCCAAGAAACAGATATCTACGGTATTACTCTGCCCATTGTCAAGCATTCTTATGTAGTCCGTGACCCCAAAGATATGCCGCGGATTGTGGCTGAAGCGTTCCACATTGCCAATACAGGCAGACCAGGACCAGTTTTGATAGATGTTCCCAAAGATGTGGCTTTGGAAGAATTTGATTATCTGCCTGTAGAACCTGGTTCAGTCAAGTTACCTGGATATCGTCCTACAGTTAAAGGTAATCCCCGACAAATTAATGCGGCGATTCAGTTGATTAGGGAAAGTCGCAGACCCTTATTATATGTTGGTGGGGGTGCGATCGCAGCCAATGCCCACGCAGAAGTTAAACGTCTGGCAGAATTATTTAATATACCCGTCACCACAACCCTTATGGGTATTGGTGCATTTGATGAACATCATCCCCTATCTTTAGGAATGTTAGGGATGCACGGTACTGCTTACGCTAATTTTGCGGTTACAGATTGTGATTTGCTGATTTGTGTTGGTGCAAGATTTGATGACCGTGTAACAGGAAAATTAGGTGAATTTGCTTCTCGTGCTAAAGTTATTCACATCGACATTGACCCGGCAGAAGTTGGTAAAAACCGCGTTCCTGAAGTTCCTATAGTTGGCGATGTCAAGAGTGTTTTAACTGATTTACTCCGGCGATGTCAAGACGCAAGGGGAAAAACTACACCTAATAAAAATCAAGAATGGTTAAATCTAATTAACCGTTGGAAACAAGATTATCCCTTGGTTGTGCCTCATCATGCTGACAGCATTTCTCCCCAAGAGCTAATTGTGGCAGTTGGGAGTCAAGCACCCAATGCTTTTTATACCACCGATGTTGGTCAACATCAAATGTGGGCAGCACAATTCCTCAAAAATGGACCTAGACGCTGGATTTCTAGCGCAGGTTTAGGAACAATGGGTTTTGGTGTCCCTGCGGCTATGGGTGCTAAAGTAGCCTTCCCTGATGAAGAAGTGATCTGTATTAGCGGTGATGCCAGTTTCCAAATGTGCTTACAGGAATTGGGTACTATAGCACAGTATGGGATAAATATCAAGACTGTAATTTTAAACAACGGTTGGCAGGGAATGGTGCGTCAATGGCAAGAAGCCTTTTATGGTGAACGTTATTCCTGCTCAAATATGGAAGTAGGGATGCCAGATATTGAGCTGTTAGCACAGGCTTATGGCATCAAAGGGATGGTGATTAGCAGCCGGGAAGAATTAGCAGATAAAATTGCTGAAATGCTGGCACACAATGGACCAGTGATTGTCAACGTTCATGTTACCAGAGATGAAAACTGCTATCCGATGGTAGCCCCTGGTAAGAGTAATGCGCAGATGTTTGGTTTGCCAAAACCTGCACCGACAAATACAGATGAGCCAGTTGCTTGCAGTCATTGTGGGACAAAAAACTCGCCTAACCATAACTTCTGTTCTGAGTGCGGCACTAAGTTGTAAGTATTCTACTGTACGAATAATTGCTGAAACTGGGCTGTAGTTCGAAATAACTACACTTCTACTTCAACACCATTCTGACACCAACGGAGTCATTCATGAATCAAGCAACATTACCTGATGTTTTAACAATCGAAGACACTTCAACATACTTACGGCTACCTGTTCAAGCAGTCCTCCGTCAAGCATTACATGTTAAGATTCCAGGTCGAAAATTGAGGATGGCTGGAGATTTTTGAAACTTGCTATTGATGAGTGGCTACGTTCTCCTACTGGTTAAGCTATTCTTCTTCAGTAGAGAGGTACTTTAGCTGATAATGTTTCTTTAGCTGAGTTTAGACAAACAATTTAAGTTGAAAAAATTACTTTTGTCTGGAAATGTATGAAAAAAAGTAACAGTATCTGTAATTTTCTGCAATCATTTGGGAATCTTAGAAGTTAGCTAAATCCAAGGATATTTATGTCTAAATGTGACTTGCTCAAAAGCCGCAGCAGTAAAGTGAAGTTAGAACCAGAAGTAGCGATCGCTATTATGGGACTTTTTTCAGCCTCTGCTGATGGTGAAGGGATTATCCCCACCGAAGAATACCCATTAGCGGAAATGCTAGAAGGTATTGGAGTGTTTGAAGAATACGCTGAGGAAGATTTCGATCAGTTGACAGCAAAAGTCAATACCTTGAGAGAGAAAGAAAAAGCAGAGAATTTAATTCCCAGTGCGATTGCATCCTTAACAAAAAAGAATTATCGTGAAACCGCTTATATTACCGCTATATTAGTGGTGGGGATGGAAGAAGATATATCAGAATCAGATCAAGATTATCTGTTTGAGCTTCAGGAAGTATTGAAGATTTCCGATGAGCGAGCAGAAGAACTAATAGACGAAGTGTTTGAAGAATATGAAGAGGAAGAGGAAGAATAGGAATAATTCTTTTTCTATCTAAATTGTAATATTACCACATTTAGCGAAAAGAATTATTGAGTTTGCCGTTGATTGAGTTTGCCGTTGTAGGGTCAATAAGTTTATTTAGCTCATGACTAGTATAGAATATACTATCATGGGCTTTTTACATATAAAAACATTTCGATTCAATCTACCATTAATTAGTATGAAGATTTCCCATAAAATTTCTATGCACTTGATACTATTATTTTTGGGGATTCAAGTTAGTTTTAACGAGCAAATGACTCAAGCACAAACTCCTGTTACACTACCAACTACCGTAAAATATACTTGTCCTGCTCAACTAGAATCATCTATCAATACTGTAATTAACCGTCCTATCTTTAAAAAGATGCGTTGGGGTGGGTAATTTTGGTAAAATCTCTATCATCTCCACAAACACTTTTACTGGGAATAACTAACCATCAGTTTCAAGACTTGTTAGCCCAAGCTGAAATGCA
>ERZ1034419.7-NODE-7-length-53469-cov-39.341446_pt1 | contig 53469 bp, 46 predicted proteins | sample MGYA00520531_ERZ1034419 | MGnify/ENA primary metagenome ERZ1034419 (study PRJEB33736, sample SAMEA104288485) | Azolla nilotica | place: Sudan | collected 1982 | study: EMG produced TPA metagenomics assembly of the PRJEB19522 data set (Is there foul play in the leaf... | reverse complement strand
CCGACTCAGAACAAAAGGCACGAAACAAAGAGTTTTCCAGCAAGGGTATTTTTGTCGAACACGTTATTAGACTGGTAAAAAGATTCCGGGTAGCTCAACAAATATTTCCCCTAAATTCCCGAATTTATGAACAAGTAATTCTTACTATTTGTAGTTTAGTCATATTAGGAATTGGTTCATTAGTTTTGCCAATTTCATCAATGTTATGGATAGTTCCTATGAGTTACTATTCCCAACCCTGATTCTTTCTTGGCTCTTTCCTAATCTTAACACTATGCAAAGCCAGACACAGACTCCTTTGTAAATTTTCGGCCGTCTCTATTAAACTGAGATCAAAAACCGACAGACTTAAAACCCTGCAAGAAAAGATGCAGGAATATATAGATAATGGTTTGCCTTTAGGTTGGTTGATTAATCCCCAAGACAAACAGGCAGAAATTTACCGACCTGGAAAACCTGTAGAAATTGTCCAACTTCCTACAGGGAGCAACGCGATTTTGTGAGGTGGGGCAAAAAGTGTGCTTTTAGCTACGCCAACCACAGACATAACTAAAATATTTTTCTGGGATCAAAGTAAAATAAATCGCATCCAATAAATAAAATTGCAATACAAAGTATCTTATCAAGATATCCTAAGAAGACCTACATTCAATAATTTGTGGCTGGTGGGAATAAGCTGCTTACGTCAGTGATCAAATAAGTCAGTATTAATTAGCACAAAAAATCTTACTAAATGGGAGTTGTAGGTCTAAAATATTAGACAGTTTGAAGATGGATAAAAGAGGTAAAAATGGAATTATAGAAATAATGCCAACTTCCAGCTATCCATTGACAACGAAGATATAACATAATTTCCGCATTTTCTTTTAAATAAAATTTACTGTTTCCTTTCATTCTCAAATGAACAACTTGTATGTATACAATATTTTAATTGTAGGGTAAATGATTTTTATCTATGCCTGTTGCCCCACCTCACAAAATCGCGTTGCTCCCCTTCCTACACTATTTTCTAGAGAAGACGTTCTACCAGGATTTGAACTACAGCTATAAAATGAAAAACCAAAACACTAAAAAGGAACCCACCCCGGAGTCGGAATGGGTTGCTTCTATATTAATGGAAATTAGCTATTCAATGGAAATTAGCTATTCAGGGGAAACTTAGTAACGATTGCGACTACCGCCGCCACCACCACCACCGTAACCGCCGCGACCACCGCCGCCGCCATAACCACCACCGCCACCACGGTCTTCTTTAGGCTTGGCTTTGTTAACTTTCAAATCACGACCCATCCACTCAGCACCATCAAGGGCTTCAATGGCTGCGGTTTCTTCTGCATCAGAACTCATTTCTACAAAAGCGAAGCCACGTACACGGCCTGTTTCCCGGTCAGTGGGAATTTGAACACGCTTCACAGAACCGTATTCTGCAAAAACCTGTGTCAAAGCGTCCTGTGTAACTTCGTAAGAAAGATTGCCTACATAAACTGACATATAATGTCTCCAAAATCACGAGTTTGTAGAGATTTAGATTTCGGAGAGCAGTCTGTAAATACCACAAGTAAAAAGCCTGTCAATACTAACAACAAAATCACTAATCGCCGAATTAATTCTCTCCCTAATGATGACATACAAACCAGGTTTTTGGGAGAAGATTTTACGAAATTTTTATAGAAAATTTTGCCAGCCCTGGAAATATTAGTGCTGGCTAGTATTTCAAGCTTATAGCTGACGGATGTACACAGGCTGGAGGCAAGGTTATGACATTAACGGACTAGTTTCAGCTTGAATGCGCTTTTCCAAATATTGACCAATAATTAACTGTTCGCCAGCACGGGAAATAATACTTTGTCTGGTGCGGTATTTATCACCAATGAGCTTAATTTCTTCCTCAAATACTGAATTGTTGTATTCCGTTCGCAAGCACAGGGTTTTGGGATGGGGGAAATTATATTGAGCTTTTACAGGTTTGGTAGTAGCAAAACCGCGATCGCGATACAAAATATTTCCCAAAACACCAAAAATTGTCATACCGATGGCTTCTTTTCTCTCGTTGTGTAAATAGTTACTTTCCCAACTGACTTTTGCACCACAAATCAAACTTCCTAAATCTGACAACTCGTGTAATTGAGCTAGTTGTTGTAATTCATCATCTCCCTGTGCCAAAAATTTGATGGTAATAATACTTACGATTTCCTTAATTTTCCCTTGCGGTAGGGTGTAATAGCGCCGTTCAGAACGCCATTTTCCTACAGATGCTTGAAAAAACTCTGCAATCATTTTTTCATCGGCAGTTTGGACAATTTTCAGCAGTGATGTCACTTATTACCTTCCTCACTTAACGTGAATTTTTGCTTTAGTGACTTCCGTGTTTACTCTATGGTGATCACAAAAGCAATATTTATTTAATATTCTTAATATATACACAAATTCTTCAAAAATGCCAGTCTAAATAACCCTTTAACTGACAAATTTCCCGTAAAAACCTAATTCTCAGCAGCTAAATTATGACCAATTACCTATTACCTATTACTGGCATAATCTTTATACTAACTTTATAGTCTTTGAGACTATCAGCAATTATATACATTTATATCCACAGGATATGGTGATAATTCTGTCAGTTTGAACAAGCCAAAAAAGTGATGAGGAATACATAAATAGTTGAAGAAACGACGAATTTTGAACGTTATTTTTTTCTTAATTCATAGCTATTCCCAATCAATTGCGAAGAAAAAGCTGTTTGAGTGCAAATACTGCCTAATTGGAGAAAAGTTCATGGTTTTGGACACCAAAAAGTCACAAAAACAGGTGAAGATATCAACTCCTATAGTTACCAAACCAGTTATAAATAAGCATAGTTTATTAATGTTCTGTATGCTGTTACTGGCATTACTAACAGCAAGTTGTGATTCATTACCAAAAGAATCAGCCGAAGCCCAATCGAGGCGACCTGGTGGTAGAGAAAGAGGTAATAGTGAAGCATCTGTAGATGTAGCGATCGCGCGGACTAACTTATTACTTCGTCCAGCGGGTTATATCGGTAACACCACCCCATTTAGGAGAGTTTCTGTGCGATCACAAGTAGAAGGAAGACTCATCGCCCTCAATTTAGATGTTGGAGATACAGTCAACCGTGGACAAATTATTAGCCAGTTAGACGACGTTCTACTGATGACGGCATCACAGCAAGCAGAAGCAGAACTAGCAACCAGTCAATCAGAAGTCGCTAGGGCGATGACACAAGTAAGTAATGCTCAAGCAGAAGTCGAAAAAGCCAGATTAGAAGTCATCCAAGCCCAAGCAGACTCCCAAAGACAACAACAATTATTCAAAGCGGGAGCAATTTCCGAACAAGCCGCCCAACAAGCCAAAACCAAAGCCCAAACAGTCCAAAAAGCCCTAAAAGCCACCATTGAACAAGTCCGTACAGAAAAACAAGCTGTAGCTGCTGCTCAAGGTAGAGTATTCGCCCAGCAAGCAGTAGTTAAAGCCGCTAAAGAACGTCGTTCCTATTCCCGCTTAATCTCCCCCATCACCGGCGTAGTCACAGAAAAAGTCACAGAACCTGGTAATCTTCTACAACCAGGAAGCGAAGTCTTAAAAATTGCTGACTTGAGTCGGATTAAAGTAGTAGTCCAAGTTTCCGAATTAGAACTAGCAAAAATACAGGTCGGGCAATCTGTACAAGTGCGTTTAGATGCCTTCCCAGATCAAACCATCATTGGTAGAGTAGCACGTATTTCTCCAACTGCTGATAGCACAGCCAGGTTAATACCTATAGAAGTAGTCATTCCCAATAGTGGCGGAAAAATTGGTAGCGGACTACTAGCACGAGTCAATTTTACGACCCAAAAACCACAGCGAGTCGTGGTGTCACAAACAGCAGTTAATGTAACAGGTCAACAAACAAAATCAGAAAATACCACAGGTACGATATTTATCGTTCAAGAAACCGACGGTAAAGCCAAAGTAAAAGAAAAATCTGTAACTTTAGGGAACAAAGCTGACGGTAGTGTAGAAATTCTCTCTGGCTTACAACCAGGAGAAAGTTATGTTGTGCGTAGTAGTAAACCTTTAAAAGACAATGAAGTTGTCAAGTTATCAATTTTGTCGGAAAAAGATTTGAAAGAACCACACACAACACAAAAAAAGAATTTTTAGGTGGTGTTAAGCAAGAGCTAATTTATAATATACAGTTTGAATTTTGAATTGGTAAATATGCAAATAACAAACAACAACGGCTTTAGTATCAGCGCCATTTCTATCCATCAGCATATCGGTACTCTCATACTGACCTTAGCTGTAATTGTTATGGGCGTATTTTTCATCATTCGTTTACCCGTGGATTTACTTCCATCTATTACTTATCCCCGAATTAGTGTGAGGATAGAAGCACCAGGAATTTCTCCAGAAGTAGCAATTGATGAAGTTACCAAACCTCTAGAAGAAGCTTTTTCTGCAACAGAAGGTGTAATTCAAGTTTTTTCCCGCACTCGTGAAGGACAAGTCAGTTTAGATTTGTATTTTCAACCAGGAGGAAATATTGACCAAGCCTTAAATGATACTACAGCAACCTTTAATCGATCCAGAAACAGATTACCAGACACTATTACAGAACCACGTTTATTTAAAGTAGATCCTTCCCAATCACCTGTTTATGAATTCGCACTTACTTCACCTACTCTCAAAGCTGTTGACTTGCGGGTTTTTGCAGAAGAAGAATTAGCTCGTGAATTGGGTGTATTACCAGGAGTAGCAGTAGTAGATGTATCAGGAGGAGTTAAGGAAGAAGTTAGGGTAAATGTTGATTTAGATCGTCTCCAATCTATTGGTATTGGTTTGACAGATGTATTAAATCAACTGCAAAACCGTAACCAAGATATTTCTGGAGGAAGGATTCTAGGTCCAAATTCTGAACCTTTAATCCGCACCATGGGAAGCTTCCAGAATGCTGAGGAAATTAACAATATTTCCTTTAAAGTATCTGCGCCTAATTCTAATCTTGAAAATCGTGTTTATTTGCGTGACTTTGCCCAAGTTATTGATGGTTCAGAACAACAACGTGTTCATGTCTTACTCGATGGTCAAGAAGCAGTTAAAGTCAGTATTCAAAAACAGCCAGATGCTAATACTGTAAATGTTGTTGATGGTGTAAAAAAACGTTTAGAAAAACTTAAAGGAGCTGGTGTAATTCCTGCTGAAGCAACTCTCACATCCACTTTAGATGAATCAATATTTATCCGCAGTTCTCTGGCTAATGTTAGTTATTCTGGATTGATTGGTTCAGGTTTAGCAGCTATAGCTGTTTTTCTGTTTCTAGGTTCTCTAAGGCAAACTTTAATTATTGTTCTGGCTATTCCGCTAGCATTTTTAACAGATCTTATTTTCATGGGAATATTCGGTTTATCCCTGAATATTTTTAGTTTGGGTGGTTTAGCCTTGGGTGTGGGAATTGTCGTTGATAATTCCATCGTCATGTTAGAAAATATTGCCGAGGGAATTAATCAGTCAAGATTACAAAATCAAACATCAAAATTACCAACTGCCTTAATTATTCAACAGGCAGAACAAAGCAGTAGAGAAGTAGAATCAGCTTTAGTAGCTTCTACAAGTACAAACTTGGTAGCAGTATTACCATTTTTGCTGATTGGTGATTTTATCTCATTACTCTTTAATGAGTTAATTCTCACCATCAGTTTTGCGGTAGCAGCTTCAATTCTCATTGCTGTTACTGTTGTCCCCATGCTGACATCTCGACTGTTAGCTTTACCAGTTTCTAGTTCTCTAGGTAATTTTTGGTTTTTCCGCGAGTTTAATCACCGTTTTGAAGCCACTACAAGATTATATGGTGGTTTTTTAGCTAGGATATTACGCTGGCGGTTATTAACTATTGCGATCACTACTATTATATTAGGTGTTGGTAGTTGGTGGATGGCTCCTCAACTTCCCCAAGAAATTTTCCCCCCCATCAACACCGGACAAGTTAGCTTAATAGCTCAATTTCCCCCCGGTACACCTCTAGAAACTAATCAAAAAGTCATGAGGGCTGTAGATCACATTCTCCATCAGCAACCAGAAACAGAATATGCGTTCTCTACAGTAGGTGGTTTTCTCTTTGGTAGCAATAGTACCGCTAATCCCCTGCGAAGTTCCAGCACCATTACCCTCAAACCAAAAACAGATATAGAGAGTTATGTTGAGCGTGTCACCAAAGAATTTACTAAGCTAAACCTAGTAGATATTCGCCTCCGTTTAGCCCCTGGTCAAGTGCGGGGTTTAATTCTTAACAACTCCCCTACTCGCGGTGCTGACGTTGACATAATTCTCCAGGGAAATAACTCAGACACTTTAGAAAAAGCAGGTCGTGCTTTATTAAAAACTTTAGAAGAAAAAGTTACCTCAGTTAGATTCCGTCCTGATGCAGATGTAACTCAACCAGAAATCCATATTTTACCTGACTGGGAACGAGTGGCTAATGTCGGTTTAAATACTCAAGATATTGGCAAAACAATTCAGACTGCCATTATAGGTAGCGTACCCACCCAACTGCAACGCAATAACCGTTTGGTAGATGTGCGAGTTAAGTTAGATGAAGCTTCAGTACAAACAACTTCCCAGTTAGAGAGATTACCTTTATTTGTAGAAGGTAATAAACAAGTTCGGTTGAGTGATGTAGCGACAATTGCCGAAGGTAAAGCACCAGGAGAAATTCAACGGATTAATCAGCGTCAAGTCTTTTTAATAGCTGGTAATTTGGCAGAAGGAGCAAGTCTTAGTCAAGCATTAGATCAAGTTGATCAAGTTCTCAAAAATGCAAATTTCCCTCAAGGTGTAAGTCTTTTACCCAGTGCAACAGCGGAATCTAATCAAGAACTACAAAAATCACTACAACTGTTGGGAGGTTTAGCAATCTTTTTAGTCTTTGTGGTGATGGCTGTACAATATAATTCCCTCATTGATCCTTTAGTAATTCTGTTGACCATTCCTCTGGCATTAGCAGGAGGTATTTTTGGGCTTTATATCACGGGAACTGCTATTGGTGCTACTATCGTTGTCGGTGCAGTTTTGTTAGTAGGTATTGTGGTTAATAACGCCATTATTATGGTGGAGTTAGCAAATCAAATTCGAGAACGAGAAAGAGTTGACCGTCGCACCGCCATTTTAAAAGCAGCACCTCAACGTTTACGCCCTATTTTAATGACAACAATTACCACAGTTTTGGGTATGTTTCCCCTGGCTTTAGGAATTGGTGAAGGTTCAGAGTTTCTCCAACCTTTGGGTGTAGTTGTATTTTCTGGGTTGTCTTTAGCAACAATGCTTACTCTGTTTATTATCCCCTGTTTTTATACTCTGCTCCATGATTTCATTAGTGGACGTTGGGCAAAATCTGTATTTATCAAATACCGTATCTGGAAGAGAAATTTCAACAAGGCATAATTTAGGAATTTAGAAATAAGATCCCTGATTTCTTTAAGAAGCCGGGGATCTCAATTTAATTAAGAATTCATCTATCAGCAGTCAGCTTTTTCAGGCTAAAGCCAGAAATACCTATTGATAATTAATCAATTCCTCAAATATTCTGATTCCTGAATTCCTACCAATTTAATTCACTAATTCTTGATATACTGCTAAAGTTTCGTGATACACACGGACAACATTAAGCAGTTCTAAATTTTCCTGTGCGCGATGTTTCCAACCTTGCAATTTGTCTGGATTACTTAATAAATTTACTAATGCTTCAGCTAAAGCTTGACTATCTTTAGCTGGTACTAAAACCCCAGCTTTTCCATTGTCCAAAGCTTCTGGGATACCGTCTATTTCTGTAGCAATAATAGCAATACCAGCCTCCCTTGCTTCTGAAATCACTAAGGGACATGGATCTCGATGAGAAGCCAGAACGAAAATATCACAAGCTAATAAATAACGTTGTGGCTCTGTTTGAAAACCTTCAAAATGAATCTGATCGCCTACGCCAGTTGATTTTGCTTGTTCTTTAAATATCTCTCTATCTGGTCCATCTCCCACTAAATAAAGATGTGCTGTGGGAAAGTCTAAGGCAATTTTTTCAAAAGCAGTAATTAACTCATTTATACCTTTACGCTTATACATACCTGCTACAGTGGTGATCGCAGGTTGTTGTAATTTTAAAGGTTGATAATCTGAGATTTGCCTTGTGCGGGGACTTCCCAAAGTACCATTCCGTACTACCCGTAATTTATTCTCTGGTATACCACGTTGCATCATCGAAATTTGCACGGCCTTACTAACAGCAATTACCCTATCTGCCAAACCCATCAATAAACTAGCACGCTGAAATTCATTGTGTACTGTGGAAACTAAAGCATACTTATTTCTGAATCTCAAAATACTAGCTAAAACTATTCCAGTCATCATGTGGGCATGAACAATATCAGGCTGAAATTTTTGTATAACTTCCCGAAAAGATAATGCTGCTTGTACAATATTTATTGGCTGACGATTTTGGTTTATCTTGTGGTGTTTAACACCAAATTTATCCAATAAAATTTCATATTCTCCCCCACCAGATATTACTGCTACATCATCACCAGTCTTGGCCTGTAAACAGGCTAAATCTATGGCTACGTTGACAATTCCATTTCCAATTTCTTGAACATGGTTCAATATATGTATTATTCGCATCATCTTGAAAACACGTGTTAAATTTTTACAACTACTCCTACCAATTTAAAAGGCAAGAAATGTAAATGAAGAGAAGTAAGCAAGTAATATGTTATTGAAGTGACAGACTAATTAAAAAAACGAGTATTTTATCCACGATTTTTCCATTAGCCTTGACTACTTCCAACTTATAGGACTGACTAGGTATCATGTCCCTTATTCATAAGTTGTATGTGATGGAAATTTCTATTTCTGCTCTATCATATACAGCTTTATTATATTTTTTCTGTTCCTAGAGAAGTATATTGTTATTGGATTTAATTCTCTGGTCTAGATTAGACCTCTTGCAAAATTGTTTCCGTGGTATGATAGAGAGTATTAGATTTTATGTATTTTTGGTGTTCTTTGCGCTGGCTAATTCAAACATAACCGTGTAACTCTAACTTTTAGCTAAAACAAAGATAACCCCCTTTTATAACATAAAGTTAATTCTGCAGGAGGTCTATTAAATAAAAATAATCAGGCTTATTTAATTCAATGTAGTATTTTTCCGTAAGAATTCAGGAGTCAGAATGTTTGAGAAATTGGTTAATTATCAAATAGATATTTTTGGCGTTAGCCTGAAAGAACTGACTGCTGATAGCTGAATGCTTACATTTTTTACAAAAAATATGGCAATTAAAATCACATCCAGCATAAATAAATTCAACAAATTTAAAAACTGATAAGAGGATGTTTGAAAAGTCATGCTGTAGCTTGCTTTCCGCAGGGTACGTAGCGCAGCGTAGTCAAGCATCTCAGAGTAATGGCTTAAACCCTAGATTCTAGGCTAATACACAGTATTATTCATGCATACTTCTATCTGTACCGTAGTAGCAAAACTATAGTGGAAGGAAGCAAGAATCTTTAACTGGTTACACACACCAGAAAAAAATCAACAATCTTAAATATCTGGACTCTCAGGCAGTTATAGATTTATGATTGGTGATCGTGGGTTTTTTTCAGGAAATTAAAAGATTATGAACGCTCAAGAGATTATCAGTTCCATAGAAGCGGAACACATCAAATCCGACCTACCTGACATTTATGTAGGTGATACAGTACGGGTAGGAGTCAAAATTAAGGAAGGCGAAAAATTCCGCGTCCAACCCTATGAAGGAGTGGTAATCGCTAAACGCAATGGTGGAATCAATGAAACAATCACCGTCCGTCGCGTTTTTCAAGGTGTTGGGGTTGAGCGTGTATTTTTGTTGCACTCTCCTCGTATTGATAACATCAAAGTCTTGCGTCGTGGTAGAGTAAGACGCGCTAAACTATATTATTTGCGCGATCGCGTCGGTAAGGCCACCCGGATTAAGCAACGGTTTGACCGCGCCCTGTGATTCACTCTGTCCTAGCAGGAGAGGAATTTCAATCTATAAGCGGCATCTGCCGCTAATTTGGTTTTTCTGAAAAATTAAATTTCAATCACAAAGAAGTTGTGTTAGACTAAAAAAGTTCAGCGCAATCACTGAAACAAAGACAGCTTGTGCGCTCTTAGTTCAGTTGGTAGAACGCAGGTCTCCAAAACCTGATGTCGGGGGTTCAAGTCCTCCAGGGCGCGCTCAAAAGCAAAAAATATAGCCCGAAACAAAAACGCATCTGCTGCTAAAATAGCATCTGCTAAAATAGCATCCAGCGTTGATTATTTCGGGCGTAATTATTTTTTACTTGCAGCTTTCTTGTTTCCATAAGATAGGTTAACGCTGTAAACCTTGGTGCAAAATAACAAGGTGTTCAAATTATTCAATACTTTTATCCTCAACATCCAACATAAGACTGACTATCAAACCAAAGGGTGAAAGTCCTGCTACTACAAGAAAGAAGCGTTAATCGCTATAAAAAAACTTAAACTTACGTATAAGAGCAAGAAAACATGGTTGATAATAAACAGTCATAAAGGATAAGGGTAAATTTAGTCCCAGTGTCCCCCAAAATAGGATTAGGGATAGTATAGGCGAGCAGTTCGCCTGTGAGAAGGTTTAGCTTTGCGAAAGCCTTACTCAGAAGGGATGATTCATGAATCATCAGTACAAATATAATGTCCATATTTTGGTATGGCATTATGAACTGTAGCTATGTAAGAAACGGGGAGTATGACGACCGTGGCCAAGAAAAACGAAGCAGAAATGCCAGAAACCGGAAATGGGTTTAGCTTAAACAATTTCTTCCAAGGAACAAAAGAAGAACTTGAAAAAGTGGTTTGGCCCAGTCGGAAGCAGTTGGTGAGTGAATCAGCAGCTGTGTTATTAATGGTGACACTCTCCGCATCTTTGATATATTTGGTCGATGGATTGTTTGCTTGGGCAGCAAAACAGGTATTCTGATGACTTCTGCAACAGACGAACCACGGGATGCTTTACAGTCAGAGGAAGCACTCGAAGCAGCGATAAAAGAAGCCCGCTGGTATGCGGTGCAAGTAGCCTCTGGTTGTGAAAAGCGCGTGAAGACAAACTTAGAGCAGCGCATCCAAACCTTTGATGTTGCTGACAAAATCATTCAAGTGGAAATCCCCCACACACCAACGGTAAAAATCCGTAAGGATGGTAAACGCCAGCCCTCGGAAGAGAAAGTCTTTCCTGGTTATGTGCTGGTGCGGATGATGTTGAATGATGACACCTGGCAGGTGGTACGCAACACTACTCATGTAATTAACTTTGTGGGAGCAGAACAAAAACGTGGTACCGGCAAGGGTCGGGGTCACGTTAAACCAGTACCCCTGAGCAACTCAGAAGTAGAACGTATATTCAAACAAACCAGTGAACAAGAGCCAGTAGTCAAAATTGATATGGCTACAGGTGATAAGATAATGGTACTTTCTGGTCCATTTAAGGACTTTGAAGGCGAGGTGATTGAAGTTTCGCCAGAACGGAGTAAGCTAAAAGCTCTGCTCTCTATTTTTGGACGAGATACACCAGTAGAATTGGAATTTAATCAGGTAGAAAAACAGAGCTAAATCCAAATGGCGAAGAAAGTAGTAGCGGTCATTAAACTGGCCCTGAATGCTGGAAAAGCCAACCCAGCACCGCCAGTAGGCCCAGCATTGGGTCAACACGGCGTTAACATAATGATGTTCTGCAAAGAGTACAACGCCAAAACAGCAGACCAAGCTGGAATGGTGATACCCGTAGAAATTTCGGTTTTCGAAGACCGGACTTTTACATTTGTACTCAAAACACCCCCAGCATCAGTTTTGATTCGCAAGGCAGCGAAAATTGAACGAGGCTCTAATGAACCCAACAAAAAGAAAGTTGGGAGTATTAGTAAAGCTCAATTAAAGGAAATTGCCCAAACCAAACTTCCTGACCTCAATGCTAACGACATTGACGCAGCAATGAATATTGTGGCAGGAACAGCTAAGAACATGGGTGTTACTATCACAGATTAATACGTGACAGGTGACAGGTGACAGTACATAACAACTGACAACTGACTCATAAAAAAATTGTATCGGGGGAGAGGTGAGAAACTTCGATATCACCCCAGGAGCAAAAAATGGGAAAGAAAATATCACGCCGTTTACAGGCGTTGCAAGACAAGGTAGAAGATCGGGATTATACACCCTTAGAAGCTTTGGCTCTGTTAAAAGAGACAGCAACGGCTAAATTCACTGAAGCCGCAGAAGCTCATATCCGGCTAGGAATTGACCCCAAGTATACAGATCAACAGTTGCGAACAACAGTAGCACTGCCTAAGGGTACAGGACAAATAGTGCGTGTGGCAGTTATCGCTAGAGGTGAAAAGGTAACAGAAGCCACTAATGCAGGTGCTGACATAGCTGGTTCAGAAGAACTGATTGATCAAATTCAAAAAGGGATGATGGATTTTGACAAGCTAATTGCCACACCTGATGTTATGCCAATGGTGGCAAAACTTGGTAAATTGCTTGGTCCTCGTGGTTTGATGCCATCACCCAAAGGTGGTACAGTGACAACTGATGTTGCTGGTGCTATCGCAGAATTCAAAGCGGGTAAATTGGAATTCCGTGCTGATCGGACTGGTATTATCCATGTTATGTTTGGTAAGGCATCCTTCGCGCCAGAAGATTTGTTAATCAACCTCAAAGCATTACAAGAGACAATTGATCGTAACCGTCCTTCAGGAGCAAAAGGCCGTTACTGGCGTACATTCTACGTCTCTGCCACCATGGGTCCTTCGATTAAAATCGACATCAGCGCCCTAAGAGATTTACAATTGACTGAAGCTGCATAATTTTAGATTTTAGATTGAGAGTTGGTAAATAGAGAAGTGAATTTTCTCCTAATTATCGACTTTTAGTCTCAAATCCAAGATTCAAAATCCAAAATTGAATAAGCAAAGCCGGAGACAGCAGGTGCTAACAGCTTAAGATCCTGCCGAGGTTAATTTTAACTGACTGAAGTTTGCTCAACAACAATGTGAGAACGACAGCATTAAAAGTACCTCTGTAAAACCCCGGCTAAGATAGCTGGGGTTTATTCATTTCTGCAGGTCAGTCAACTGTAAACAGTGAACAGTTAAAAGTGATAACTGATAACTGAATAAGATTTTCCCCTTGGAGGTGAAAACATAATGGGTCGAACGTTAGAAAACAAGAAAGAGATAGTAGCTGACCTCAAAGGAACTTTGGGCGAGTCAACTTTAGCACTAGTAATTGATTACCAAGGTCTAACAGTTGCAGAAATCAGCGACTTAAGGCGGCGTTTACGTCCTAGTGGCACTGTTTGTAAGGTGGCTAAAAACACCTTTATGGGCATCGCTATTCAGGAAGATGAAAAATGGCAACCTTTGTCAGAACTACTAAAAGGTTCGTCTGCCTTTTTGCTAGTTAAAGAAGATTTCTCTTCAGCAATTAAGGCTTACCAAGAATTCCAAAAAACCTCCAAGAAGACAGAACTTCGTGGCGGTGTTATGGACGGTCGTCTGCTGAAAGAAGCAGATGTCAAGGCTTTAGGAGACTTGCCATCTAAGGAACAACTTATGGCGCAAATTGCTGGATCTATCAACGCTTTGGCTACCAAAGTTGCTGTGGGTATCAATGAGGTTCCCAGTTCCTTAGCTCGCGCTGTTCAGGCTGTTGCTGATAAAGAAAATGGCGGTAGGACTGAAACTGCTGCTGAATGAAACTTTTTCATTAGTTCAACGCTGTTAGTCAAAACTAATAACTAATGACTAATGAAAACTGACAGAAAAAAAATCAAAATTTTTTAGGAGTATATCCATGTCTGCTGCAACCGATCAAATTTTAGAACAATTGAAATCTTTGACCTTGTTGGAAGCTTCTGAATTAGTTAAGCAAATTGAAGAAGCTTTTGGTGTAAGTGCTGCTGCACCTGCTGGTGGCATGATGATGATGGCGCCTCCTGGTGCTCCTGCTGCTGAAGTTGTAGAAGAAAAGACCGAATTTGATGCAATTCTTGAAGCTGTACCTGCTGATAAGAAAATTGCAGTTCTGAAGATTGTCCGTGAAATCACAGGTTTAGGTCTTAAAGAAGCTAAAGACTTAGTAGAAGCTGCTCCTAAGCCAGTTAAAGAAGGTATTGCTAAAGACGCTGCTGAAGACATCAAGAAACGCATCGCTGAAGCTGGTGGTACTGTAGTCATTAAGTAATTCGTAATTGCTAATTCTTAGAATTATTCAGTAATTAGGAATTAGGAATGATTAGTTAGTTAATTAAGGAGTCTTTTTTAGACTCCTTTTTTGATGTTTATTTTTGACTTGTTTAACATTGTTTAGCGTCTGACGGATTCACAAAATCATGTAAATCTGCATCCCAAATACTGATGTAGATGAAATCACAATTTTGCCGCACTATTTGACCTTTCACAGAACCTTTCGTAAATTTAAAATTATCTATCTGACGCTGTTGAATTTGTTGGAGTCCTTGTTTAATTTCTGCTGTGGCTTGTCCAGCTAATAAACCATTTAAGGTTGTTTGCATAACTTGATTATCTACTGATGAAGCAAAAGCCACTTCGGTTTGCCTGATTCTACCAGTGTCACGGTCAAACAAGTAGCCTAAATCAACTTGATTTGGTACTACTTTATAAGTGATAGCACGGGTATTCGACCATAGTCCCCTTAAATCTTTTTTTGGTTTCCCCAGTGCTGCTTCTACACTACTTCTGGATCTCCCTGTGGGAAATGCTGGTACACTTTGCCTGATGTTGGTAGCTAACTGTTCAGGTAATTCTTTTCTTTTCTTACCTGGTTTTTTCTGGGAATCTGAAAATAGCTCGGCTGTGGGAACTACAACTGGCTGAGATTGCTGTTGTTGTATTTCTACTTCAGGTGTTGATCTGACTGTGGCAGTGGGAGTATATTGAATTACGGGTTCATCGACTGGTGGTGGTGTTAATACCTCTGAAGAATTAGTTTTTGGTAAGGGATTAGAAATGAGTTGCTGTTCTGTAGAAGGAGTTGGTATCATTACTGGTGTTGGGGAAACCTCCTTAGCAACTGGGGAATTTGTAAGTACAATAGTGGGAGTCTGGGTTTCTGTTGTGACTGTGGAGTTAGTAGCGACTGGGGCTGACGGTTGTGGCTGACGGTTGGATATTCCTAATCCAACAATCAAACTACTCACCAGCAAACTAACAACAATTACAGCGGTTTTTTGCCCGTTTGCAGGATTATTAACTTCTCTGATAACAGGAGTTCTTGCAGGTGAATAGATTGGCTGGCTTGTTTGGCTGGTAGAAGGAGGGGGGCTAAGACTAATTGTGGCGCGGGTAGTGGGAGAATGGGAAGAAATATAATTATTATGACCAGTATTATGACCAGATTTTAAATTATAGAGCATTTTACTGGCTGTGGTGTAGCGATCACTCGGACGTGGTTCAATAGCTTGAGTAAGTATCTGTACCATTTCTGGTGATATACCAGCAGCGTATTGTTGCCAAAGTATTTGACCCGTTTGGGGATGAGTTTCTAACTCTTGGGGTTGTTTACCTGTGAGCAGATAAATTGCCGTCAAGCCTAAACTATAGATATCAGTAGCATACACTGGACGGCCGATGGCTTGCTCACTGGGCATATACCCTGGTGTACCTATGACTATGGATTGTACGGGATTTCCTGAAGGATTGATGACTGTACGGATAGTTTCTTTAACAGCACCGAAATCAATTAAAACTGGTTTATTATCTTGGGAGCGAAGGATTATATTATCTGGTTTTATATCTCGATGAATGATACCTTTGCTGTGAACATAATCTAAAACTGACAGCAAACTTAAAAGAATTTCTCGAACAATCGTTTCGTTTAATTTGCCTTTTGATTGGATAATATTGGTGAGCGTTTGACCTTCAATCCATTCTTGGACAAGGTAAAATTTACCATTTTCTGGGAAATAAGCATAAAGTTTGGGAATTTGATCACTAGTTTCTCCCAAATTTTCCAAAATAGCCGCTTCTCTTTCAAACCGTTGTTGAATTATTTGAGAAGTTTCTGGATCATTGTTAATCGGCTTGAGTTCTTTGATAACAAAGCGACGACGAGAAGGTAAATGGGTATCTTCTGCAAGAGAGGTTTCCCCAAAGCCACCTGCACCTAGTAATTGGATAACTTGATAGCGGTTGTTTAACAGTTTTGTTCTCATGAAACGTTACACGCGAGATCCCTTCCCAATGTATACCAGATACTGGGACGATGTAGTGATGGGATGTTTCCTAGTGATTTACGATTTGGCAGAAATCAGCTTTGCACCTAGTAGCTGTGCTAATGCTTTTCCTCCATCTTTCATGATGGCCTTATGATTCGATTCCATTAAGGGACGGATCGATCAATATTGCTACACAGCTAGTTTCCATAAACACTGTTTAGGCATATCTCCAACGGGAGCGATCACTATTTTTCTCAATCCGATAAGATTCCTTATCTTCATGGTGTTCTCTCAAGTAAGTGAAAGCTTCTTCAGCAAATTTATCTTTGGTGCGATTTTTTCTCCTAGGGTAAGGATAATCACTGTATAAGTTGATTATCGCCCCTTCTTCCTAACTAGTAATTATAAATCACTAGAATAAACTGGCCTTCCTGCTGCTTCTTCACTGGGCATCAATCCAGGCGTACCAATGACAATTGAGCTAGTAGGATTTCCCTGGGAATTTAACACCGTGGCCATTGATTCTCGCACTGCACCAAAATCAATTAAGACTGGTGTACCGTTACTATTATATAAAATAATGTTATCTGGTTTTATATCTCGATGAACTATATGCTGCTTCCCAGCATACTCTAAAATAGGCAATATATTAATTAATAATTCCTCAATATTAATAATTCCTCAATTGCCCTTTGAATAAATAATCCCTGTTTTTGAATTTTTGCTGTTAAAGTAACCCCTTCTATCCACTCCTGAACTCAGTAAAATTCTCCACTAATAGAGAAGTAAGCATATAAAGCAGGAACTTGTTCAGATGTGCCACCCAGTCCTTCTAAAATACCTGCTTATCGTTGGAATCACTCTTATACTATTTGGCAAATCTGAGGATTATTCTGAATTGGTTTTAGCTGTTTTACCACACAAAGACGCTGTGATCGTATATTGATCTTGAGCGAGAAATGTTTCACCAAACCCACCTCATCCAAGACTACGGATGATTTGATAGCGGTTGTTGACCAGCATGGTTTTTAGGAATGGCAAGATGCAATATATTTACTATATTTAGTAGTCATATTTCCGTTTTTTAGTGCAGATTGAGTAGCTCTTGATTCTAAGGTAAATCCCGGTATTTCTTCAAGTTCATACCCACTTAAATTATACTGTTCACAAACCAAACTTAAGCGATATCCGGTGGTTTTGACTGTGTTAACTGAATGGGTTAAATCACCTTGAAAGTAAACCAAGGAGTTGGTTTGAGGTTTAACTTGTCCAACTTGGCGTTTAGGGGATTTTAGCACCAATTCTCCCCCTTCCATGTTTTCTGGTACACGCACATAGAGAACACTGACAAAGTGAGGTGGTTCAATGGTTTTGCAGTAAGAACGCAAGGAACGATCTATGTGTGGATCTACACGAGAACCTTCTTTTAATAGCAAAGGATTGAGATAAAAAGCATTACAATTAGGCTGAAGTACTAAATCTAGATAAGGTTTAAAAAAGGGAAATTTTTGTTCAACTGTTGTTAGCCCTTGACGCTGAAAAACTACGGAAAAGCCTTTGGTATTGATAAAATCACGGGTGAGGTTGTTGATAGCAAAGTAAGGACTAGCATTAATTTCTCCCCACAGGTCATTAAGGTAATAACTGGGTAAAATGTTGGTTTGTAATTGATAGTATTTCATTTCAAATTTTATAACTCAAGAAGTTAGTTAGGAGATATTGAGTGTGAGACTTGTATTAATCATATTCATACATTCTGAAAATTTGCTCAATCATTTCATTAGCTTGGGAAGCATAACCACCACTAAATAAATTAAAATGATTCAAAATATGGTATAGATTATAAAGGGTTTTGCGTTTTTCATAACCCTGGGCTAAAGGAAATACCTCTTGATATCCTTGATAAAAACCTAGTGGGAAACCACCAAATAATTCTGTCATGGCAATATCAACTTCTCTATCACCAAAATAAGTTGCTGGATCAAAAATTACGGGTTCACAATCAACGGTGAAACTTGCATTTCCTCCCCATAAATCACCATGCACTAAGGAAGGTTGTACTTGATAATTTGCTAATAATTTGGGAATAGCCGCTAATAGCTTATCTTGTAAAGCAAGATTCTCTCCTTTTCGCTTTGCTAACTGAAATTGATAACTTAAGCGATGTTGAATGTAAAATTCTATCCAGTCAGATTTCCAAGTATTAATTTGGGGGGTAGAACCGATAGTATTATTCATGTTCCAGCCGAAACCTTGGTTACTGCTGATTTTGTGCATCGCTGCTAAGTTACGCCCCATTTTTTGCCAAGATTTGCTATTACCATCGGCCATTTCTAGCCATTCCAATACTATATAACTATAATTAGCTGTAGTTCCCCAACATAGAGGTTGAGGAACGCGGATAGTATTTGTGTTATACATTTGCTGTAAAGCCAGCATTTCTGCTGCAAACATCTCTCCTTGAGAGGCTTGGTTAAGTTTCACAAAATAGGTTATTTTGCCATCACTGAGTGCATAACCTTGATTAATACAGCCACCACTTAGAGATAGCCGTTGTGAAGAGTGGAATTTTTCTCCTGTCACCTGGCTAATATGAGCATCAATTTCAATCCACATATTCAGATATCAGTTAACATTTAATATTATTAAACCATTGATAACTGATAAATAATACAGCAGGAGTCAGGAGTAAAAGTCTCTTATTGTCGGGAGCATCCCAATTTTGCAAAAATATCATAAATTGTCATTCTGTTAGGAAAGCGTGGCGTAAGCCATACGGAACGGAGTGAAGTGAAGAATCTCCGACATGCTAGAGCCTCCGGCACGCTTCGCTAACATTGCGCTGTGCGTCATACCCTGCGGGAAGCAAGCTACAGGATGACAATAAACTTACATATTTGGGATGTTCCCCTTACTGTCTAGGTTTCAATTTAGATTTTGTACTTCATTGATCTGCAATCTGCTGTAATTGTTCAGTTAACAGGTTTGATCACAACTACACCATAAGCGTTGGGGTCAAGATATTTTCGTGCAGCTTGCATTAAATTATTTGTGTTTTGCGCTTGTATATATTGGGGATAATTAAATGCTGGTTCTAGGTCGCCTATTAAAGATTGATAATAACCATACAACCCGGAGCGATCGCTTGGTGTTTCATTCCCAAATATAAACCGATTAGCTACCCGTCGCCGTACACGATCAATTTCTGATTCTTTTACTAATTCTGTTTGTATTGTATACAAATGTTGAGCGATTGCAGCTTCCACTGCTGCTAAATCGTCTACTTCACACTTAGCAGAAATAGAAAATATCCCTTGCAGTCGATTATTAATATTACTAACAGCAATTGAGGTAACAAGTCCTCTTTCTTCTCGCAAATCATGGACTAATCTAGATGTACGTCCATGTCCTAAAATTCCTGCTAACACATCTAAAGAGTATGTTTCATCTAATTCCATGAGTCCAGGAACTCGCCATAGCATTATTAATCTGGCCTGTTGTACAGTCTCATCAGTAAATTCCCGACGCACAATTCCTGTAAATGCAGGTTCTTGACTAACGGTTAATTGTTGATTATTAATTTCTGATTTTTGACTATTTTTACTAAATTCTTCGGCAATAATTTCTATTAATTCTTCTACTGGTAGATTACCGACGGCAACCGCAGTTATGGAAGACGGTTGATACCAGGTATGGTGAAAATCTCGCATTTGCTGAGGTGTAACTTGAGAAATTACCGCTTCTGGACCGAGTACCGGACGACGATAAGGTAAAATATCAAAAGCGGTTTCCATTGTGCGGCGATAAATCCGCCGTCTGGGGTTATCTTCTGAACGTCTGATTTCTTCTAAAACTACTAAGCGTTCTCTCTCAAAAGCATCATCAGGAATACTAGGATTACAAACAACATCTATTTGCAATGGTGCTAATTCAGCAAAGTCTTTCGGCGCGGTCGTAATATAATAGTGTGTATAATCTTGGCTGGTAGCGGCATTAGTAACAGCGCCGCGTTCTTCAATTCGACGTTCAAACTCACCACTGGCTAGTCTCTCTGTTCCCTTAAAAACAATATGTTCTAAAAAATGAGCCATGCCATTAATAGCATCTAACTCCACAGCAGAACCGATTTTTACCCATAGATTGAGGTTAACTGCTGCTACTGGCATTTGCTCGGCGATGATGGTTAAACCATTTGGTAAATGATGCACCTTGGGAGCATTCAGTCGAGGAAATTTTAACAGAGTTGATGTCATTGGTAGTGGTGAGGTGAGAGCTATCTTACTTGTTATATCTTACAACCCCCTTAGAGGATGTTTGAAAAGTCCTTCATTACAGCAGAAGTCAGGATTCAGGAGTAAAACTCTCTTGCTGTCTAGGTTTTAATTTAGATTCTGTACCTCATTGATATGCAATCTGCTGTATGTATCACAAATCCTTATATCTCCCTAAAATACCCCTTAGATAGAAAAGGAGACTTTAACTATAGTTCCCCACTTTTTTAGGGGGTTAGGGGGAATAATTAGTGTCTATAATCACAAGCAATTACTTTTAAAACAACCCCCTTAATAGAGTAAATCACAAGTCTCAAATCCCTTACCTTTAAGAAAGTTCTGATAGGTCAACCCCTTCGGGGAATTAAAAATTAAAAATTGAGGACCCCACGGATAAATCCAGGGAGCTTGAGTTACGGTTGCTTGCCGATAAGTTACGCGAACACATTTTTGTCTTTTCCCTCCATCAATAAATCGCGAAGCGTCCTGAATGAAGTAAAGGATCTGGGCTTGTACCTTTTAGTTTGGGACAAACCATCTTTCCCTACACCCTAGACTCTTTTTTCGGTTAGACCAGACCGAAGTTTACGCCGCACTATTCTAGCAATTCAGCCTAAGGTAAAAAGTAACACGTTTAACCAAGTTAAATTCAACAAATTCCTGACAACCCACATTTTACATTGTTTACAAAACTCAACATAGATAAAGTTTATTCTTAAGTATATGCTTAACGCTATTAGTTCATAATACAGTTGCGATCGTACGTCAGTCGAACAAATTAATATAGTGTAAGGTTTTCAGCGATTTAGAATGGGTAGTTTATACCCACTGAATTGTGGTAATAGTAGGGGGTTTCGCTGATGAAGGGTTACTGATGAACTATTACCTAGACAAATCATTTTACTTAAGCAAATGTTATGCACAAGTTTTAGACATTTTGGTTCTATATTTCTATATTTCTATATATAGGACTTCACAAAGGCTACGATATGGCTATTTCAGGATTTTTATCTGAACTTTCCCTCCCTGAAATCTTTCAGCTGCTTGAGCAAGGAAACAAAACAGGACGGCTAACTATTAAAGCATAATCACCTAATTCGTCTCTGAAAGGGGAAAATTTTTACATTTGGTTTAAGCAAGGACTCATTGTTGCTGCCGCTAATAGATTAGATGGACAGGGTTGTTATCTATCATCCAACAGCAAGGTTAGCTCAGTGCACGTGCAGCCGCTCGAATTACAGATGTCTGTGCAATTAATCAACCAACCTGATTGTGTCTCACATTACAAGGAATATTGAATGCGCAGTAATTAAAAATGTTATTTAGTTAATCAAGTGTTGAATCAAGTTTGTAAATTATTTGAATTGCAAGATGGATCGTTTCAGTTTGATCCTAGAACGCCTATACCTACCTCAACAATGACAGGTCTGACTACTATACCTAAGGAAGTTAGACTCAAAGGTCTAAGAGTTCTGCGTAATTGGAAAATGCTGGAAGACAAATTACCAGATCCAACTTGTGCTTTGATAAACACAATCCATAGTAAGCCTCAATTGAGCTTAAATCAAATAGAACAGCAAATTTGGGAATTCACCAAAAGCACAGTTTCAATTATAGCGATCGCGGAACAGTTAGGTGCGCCTGTGGAAAAAATCCAACAAGTCGCATTTCGACTCATAGTTGTCGGTCTGGTAGAAGAGGTTTCCATTATTTTAGAAGTACCAGATGAGCTATATGAATTAGAATCCACAATGATTGACATAAAATTTGAGCCTAGCAAACAAGAAAATACCGTTAGTTAATCTTTTATCAAGAGCCTGGTTGGTTTCCTCAGAAACAAGGTTTAAGTTTGCTTTAAATGCAAATTATCTTGACTTGATTGCTAGTTTTCAAGCATCAAAATCTGATTTGATTTTGGCAAGAGTTCAGTATAACATCTACCTTATTCTTTTCTTGTTTCCTTGTAATCCAAAGCATTTTGGTTGTTTACCTATTGACTATCTATAAAATGCGGATATGCCATGGATACCTCAGGTACATTATCAATAGTAAATTAGGGTGCAGAACTATCAAATTAGGAATGGAAAATATTCAGGAGAAAATTCCTAGCTAATTTATTTCCACAATTTTTACACAGTCATTAGCTTGATTTAGAAACAAGTTCAGGATAACAAAATATTTTTTCACAATATCCAGAGCTTAAGAACGTAAATATCAATATCCACAATTCTCTACCTGGAAATTTAAATTATGTCAGCTTTACGACAACAATTGGGTGATTTTAGTAGTATTTTTTGCTTCAAAGCAGCTATTACAGGCATGGGAGATGCTTTAAGAGAAAAAGCGACAGCCATTGCCTTGACTTCAGGCGATCGTGCTAGGGGGAAAAAGTTAGCTGGAGAATTGGGTTTAGTTGGATCTTCAATGTCATTAGATGATGTAGCATCTAAATTAAATATGGCTTTGGGTAAGGACGGCACTCGTTTGTGCATAGTTGAGAGAATTGTTGCTGAAGGTGAAAACATTAAAGTCTATACTTCTGAAACTGTTTGTTCTGCTGGTGAACCACCAAATTCACCCCGCCAATGTACTTTGACTATGGATGCAGTTTGGGGTGCTATTGAGCAATTAATTGGTAAACGTTTCAAGGGAGTACATACTGAGTGTCTACTCAGAGGTGGTACTCATGATGTGTTTGAATTCATTCCTTTTGAGTAAGAAGTGTATATGACATGAATTCCAAACCTGAACTCATGATTTTCTCCCAAATTTTAACTCGCACTAAGCATTAATATTATTAATAGAGAATTCCTGCAATAGCAATCAACACAGAAAAACTGGGCATGATTTTGCAAAACTTTGTGACTGCTACCTCTGCTGTTCAGGGAGCAGCCCTTGTTACCCCTGATGGTTGACCTTTGGGTGCAAGCTTGCCTGGTGCGATGAAGAAAGAATATCAGCAATGTCAGCTTCCATGCTATCTTTAGGCGAACGCATTGGTCTGGAACTAGCTAGAGGTACGGTTGATCTTATCCTTGTAGAAGGAAATAAAGGCTTTGGTATTTTCACTGGTTGTGGTGAAGATGCAGTTTTGCTAGTTTTAGCTAGTGAAAGCGCTAAACAAGGAATTTTAATGTTAGAAATTAAGCATTTTATTACTGAAATAAAATCAGTTTTGCTTTAGTTTGTAGTTGCATTCAAGATCTCAATTTAAATGAAAATTCCCTTATCTGGCATTCTTACATCATTTCTGGAAAAATTTCTTATTCCCTATCTTCGCAAGTAAATTTATAAATCAAATTCAGTCCTTTGAAGATAATACTAGATTAGGGGTATTTTTTAGCTAAGCAGATTAATTTCATGGTTGGGGTTAAGTTAAGGGGTAAGGCTTCTGTGAGCGTACTTCGACAAGGCTCATTACAAGCTCGACGAAAGGTGTGGGGAAGTTTTATTAATTATCTACTTGAGATTTCTTGAGAAAAATATATGGAGATTATGCGCTTGCTTGTGACGGGAACAGTAGGAGCAGGAAAATCTACACTGTTAGTGAAATTGAAGTTGTAGGTACAGATACCCGTGCAACTTACGAAACAGCATTTTTGAAACAAAGAACCACAGTTGCATTTGATTTTGGTCGGTTGCAATTTGCTCCATAAAGGGCATTGCACCTTTATGGAACACCCGATTAATCTCGCTTTGATTTGATGTGGGATATTTTAATTTGCAAGGCTCATGCTTATATCTTACTTATAGCAGCCTATCGTCCTGGTGAATTTCCCCAAGCACGTAAAATTATTACTTTTATGAATCAACGGATGCAGATTCCTATGATTATTGGTGTGACTCATACGGACTGTCCTGGTGCATGGAGTGACGAAGATATTTTCTTTACCCTGGGGTATATGGATGAGAACAATCCTCCTCTTATGGTCAATGTCAATGCAACACAGACTGCATCTGTAGCTGAAGCTGTAATCGCTCTAGTAGAACAATTAATAATAAAAAAATTATTGTATGTAATTTTAACAGTATAATTACAGCAAATTGCAGGTAAATGAGGTAAAAAAGTTAAGAACAAAGGTATATACCAAGAATCTTTCAACCCTATTACCTATTCCCTGCATTTAAGGAAATCAGGGTTAATAACTGTGGGATTGAGATTTTTAGCAATAATTGCGATCGCTAATTCCTGAATTTTTAAACCTTGACTTTTGCCTATTATTATTGCAGCATGACTATTTTATTACTAAATACCAGTATAACTCCTCGCAAATCCCATTCTTTCCCAACTCCTACACCGCCAGATTGAATTTAAAATTATGAGTAGTAATATTAAGAATTATAAAATTAATTATCCATGCCTAGCCTATCCCTTAACAAAAAGCAATCCCGTCTCATCGTCATCGGTGCGGGCATAGGTGGACTAACAGCCGCCGCATTATTGGCACATAAAGGTCACAGCGTATTAGTTCTCGACCAGGCTTTAGTTCCCGGTGGCTGTGCTTCCACCTTTAAACGCCAAGGGTTTACCTTTGATGTGGGTGCAACTCAAGTTGCTGGGTTAGAACCTGGGGGCATACATGACCGCATTTTCTCAGAATTAGGAATTGAGTTACCCGCAGCTACTTTTTGTGACCCCGCTTGTGCAGTCTATCTTCCTGGTGAGTCCACACCTATTAATGTTTGGCGTGATCCTGAAAAATGGCAACAAGAACGCCAAAAAGAATTTCCTGGTAGTGAACCGTTTTGGCAATTATTAGCAACTTTATTTAAAGCTAGTTGGGAATTTCAAGGACGTGACCCCGTTTTACCACCACGGAATTTATGGGACTTGTGGCAGTTAACTCAAGCAGTTCGTCCTAGTACCTTAATCACTGCACCCTTTACCTTATTTACTGTGGGGGATGCTTTACGTTTATATGGTTTAGGGAATGACCAGCGACTGCGGACATTTTTAGATTTACAACTGAAATTATATTCCCAAGTCAATGCGGAAGAAACAGCTTTACTTTATGCGGCTACGGCTTTGAGTGTATCTCAATCGCCACAAGGATTGTATCATCTCCAAGGTAGTATGCAAGTATTGAGTGATCGCTTGGTAGAATCCTTAGAAAGAGACGGTGGTAAATTATTAATGTGTCATACCGTCGGAAAAATCAACGTGGGAAATGGCCAAGCTAACAGTGTAGTGATTAGAAATCAGAAAACAGAGGAAGTTTGGATCCAAACAGCAGATTATGTAATTGCTAACGTCACTGTGCAGAACTTACTAGAATTATTAGGAGAAAAAGCCCCGTCTGGATATAAACAAAGAGTAGCAAAATTACCGCCTGCTTCCGGTGCATTTGTAGTTTATTTGGGTGTAGATGCCAGTGCGATTCCTTATGATTGTCCCTCCCATCTACAATTTATGTATGATATCAAGGGACCAATTGGTGAAAATAATTCTTTGTTTGTATCTGTAAGTCATCCTGGAGATGGCCGCGCACCAGCAGGAAAAGGTACAATTATCGCTTCTTCTTTTGTTGATTTTACTCCCTGGTGGAATACTCAAGATTATCAAGGGTTAAAAGATAAATTTACCCAAGATGCAATATCCAAACTTTCCCAATATTTCTATTTAAAACCAGAAACCATCATTCATGTAGAAGCTGCAACACCCCTCACCTTTGCCCATTATACAGGTAGAGAAAAGGGAATTGTTGGTGGAATTGGTCAAAGAATTCCTACCTTTGGACCCTTTGGTTTTGCTAATCGTACACCTATTAATAATTTGTGGTTAGTTGGTGATTCGACTCATCCAGGAGAAGGTACAGCAGGAGTAAGTTATTCAGCTTTGACGGTAGTTAGACAAATTCAAGCTCAAAAATAGAATTTTTTTTCTCACGCAGAGGTGCAAAGGCGCAGAGAAGAGATCACAAAAAGAAGGATGACCGCAAAGAATATATTTACATAGTAAATAATTTGAAATATGCTAACAACAGCAACACCGACAGAAACCAGAGTTTTACTAGAAAACATCAGCTGGCATACATTTAAAACCATGCTAGGTGAAATGGGTTAAGAATGGGCAAATAGAATTTCTCACCACCAGGGAAATCTAGAAATTATGACTCTACAAAAACCCCATGAAAACTCCAATCGGTTAATTGAGGTTTTTGTTGGGGTATTGTGTGAAAAATTGGGGTTATAATTTAACCGCTTTGGTTCACTTACATTAACCAGAGATGATTTAGAATATGGTACACAACAAGATAGCAGTTATTACTTCCAAAATGAATTATTAGTCGGAGAAAAACAGAATATTGATTTAGCATTTGATATACCACCAGACTTAGTGCTAGAAGTAGAATTTTCACGACCTAGAATAGATAAATTTAAGCTTTATGGTGCAATGGGAATTCCTGAATTTTGACGTTGTAATGGAACTAGATTAAGAATCTACATCCTGACAAATGGGCAGTGTTCAGAAAGTCAAATTAGCGATACTTTTGCACCTATCCAAATCACAGAAATTCCTCCACTTATTGCAGAAAGTAACAAGATTTGACAAATGGCCGCAACTCGCGCTTTTCGTAAGTAATTGGGTTAAACTAGCACTAAATGAATAATATTCAACAAAAAAAGGGGGCTGATTTAATACAGTCCCCTTTTTTTATTCTTAATAGACCTCTTGCAAAATTGTTTCTGTGGTATGATAGAGAGTCTTAGATTTTATGTATTTTTGGTGTTATTTGCGCTCGCTAATTTAAACATAACCGTGTAACTATAACTTTCGGCTAAAACAAAGACAACCGCTCACTATAACATAAAATTAATTCTGCAATAGGTCTAATAAATAATCGTTTTTTTCACCAATTACCAATTACAAATTACCAATTACAAGCCATCAGTAATTGATGATGGAGATTGTTCAGCTTCAGGTGATGGTTCAGAAGATGGTGTAGATGGTGTCCGAGGTATGATAAATTGTTTCCAAGTTCTAATTTGCTCCTGAGCATCTCTGTAAGCAGAACTACCACGAGGAATTAACCTAGCAGTCTCAATGCTTTTAGAAACATCAAACTCGCTTTGGGAACGTGCCATTTGTAATAACTGTCGACTCCATTGATCAATAGCGACATTCGCATCCATGCGTAAAACGTTACCATTAGAAACCCGGTCAGCTAACCGTATTGCCTCTGCTAAAGCTTCTGGTGTGCCAGTAATTGCCACTTCTCTAGCTTTTTTCCAGTTTTCTTTAGCGCGGATTTGTTCTTGCCAAGTATCAACGGCTGTTTGTGCTTCACTAGCAAGCGCCCTTCCCGATGAAGCAATTTTTTGAGCTTCTCTAATAGCAGTGTTTAAATCCCCGCTATCAGCAATGATTCGTGCTTTATCTAAGTAAGGTTGATCTTGAATTCGTTCTACTTTAGCAGTCCAACTACGGATTTTTTTCCGTGCTTCTGGATATAATGCACTACCAGAGCGAATTTGATTTGCCTCTGCGATCGCAGCCTGTAAGGAAGTAATATCCTCTAATAAAGCTATTTGTTCAGCCCGGTCTAAGTAAGGTCTATCTTCAATAGACTCTACTTGTCCACGCCAGCGATTCATCTCCTGACGTGCTTCCTCAGCACGAGGATTACTATCGGGAATCATCTGCACTTCGGAAATTGCCGCAGTTAACTCGTTAATACTACCTTGACTAGCCAGAGTTCGTGCTTTTTCTAACCGAGAAACATCTTGAATTTCTAATTGCCAATGCGCAATCAGTTCTTGTGCTTTCTCATATACTTCCCTAGAAGCATCAATTTGTTGGGCTTGGGAAATAGCAGCCTCTAAACCAGAAACTGTTCCTATCCAAGCACTCCTTTGTGCTTCACCCAAAACGACAAAATCATCAATTTCTGATTGTAATTCAGGAATAGATGGAATTTGGCGCACAATTTCTAATGCTGTATCCGCATCGCGCTTATCCATCTTGGCTTGTGCCAATTTCAGTATCTTGCGTCCAAATACAGGAATCAATTCCTGCGCTTTTTGATATAGATAACTATCCGACTTAATCGACTCAGCTAACTTAATAGCTGCTAGGACATAATCTACTGAGCGACTATCTGCTAAACCTTCAGCCTTGTAGAGTTTATCACCATCTTCCCGTGCTATGACAATGATGCGATTTAGTTCATCATACTTAGTAGTTGCCCAATATTTATTATTAACCCGCAGAAGTTTGGATGACAGCATAAAAGCTGATTGCCAATGCCTTTGAGCCAGTTCTTTTAATGATTCTTGGTAAATTTCTTCTGCCTTTGACCAAATCAACTGCCATTTAGTAATTTGCTCTTCTACTATTTTCCGAGCTTCCAAATCTTCAGGAATTTGCCGTGAAGTAGCGATCGCTTCCTCTAAATTACCAGATTGGAAACTCTGATCAGCCAACCGTAATATATCCCCTGACCACTCCTCTAAAAAACTATTAATTTGCCCTCTGAGTGGATGATTCTGTGGCAATTCCTTCACCAGTGTGATCGCCTGCAGTAAATCTTTTACCGTCTCCTTAGAAGCTGCCAATTGAGCGCAATGTAAGCGCACCGATGCACTGGCTAAAGGCCAAAATATCTCTGGACAATTTGGTGCTGATGGTAGCTTGAGCAATATTGACATTGATACAAATCCAATGCTGCTAGGAATTAACGTCAACATTATTGACCACAGCACCCAGCTTTTCATCCAGCTTGGGAATTTCTCAGTTATATTACTGAGATTAAAAGTTTTATCTGAATGGGTTTTTATAGGTAGTCCTTCTGTATTGTTCTCTTGTTGTTGCGTCACTGATTTAAAGTTAGAACCAGTAGCTGGGACACCAGATGATTGAGTAGTCCCGACTTCTGGATTTCGAGATAATCTTGTGTTTTGATCTGGCTTTCTGGCTCTGGCTGGAGACCAACTATCTGAAATATCCCGATCTGTCATCTCTCACACCAAAGTAGTTTAATAGCAGCCATTCTCACACTGATAATTCCATTTTTGCCATAGTAACTTTCTTTCTCATTATTAAAAAGCTATTTTTTCATCTTCTATCTCCACAGATAACATTTATATTTCGGATTTTCAGTATTATTTCATACCTATTCGATAACAGAAACTTGCTTCTTTAAATCAGCAATTAGTTGTGCTAGATTATCACTACTTGCTTGATAAACACTGCCACAGAAATCACAAGTTGCTTCTGCACCATCATCTTTAAGAATCATATCTTGCAATTCTGCTTCCCCCAGCATTTTCAACGCTCCTAATACCCGATCAAAAGAACAACCGCAATGGAAGCGTAGAATCTGACTTTCTGGAAATATTTTTAAACCCATATCTCCCAGCAAATCACCAAAAATTTCAGTCAGCGTCTTTCCAGCTTGCAACAAAGGCGTAAAACCGGATAAAGCAGATACCCTTGATTCCAGCATTGCCACCAAAGCCTCATCTCTAGCCGCTTTAGGCAACACTTGTACCAGTAGACCCCCAGATGCAGTAACCCCACCAGACCCCACAAACACACCCAAAACCAAAGCTGAAGGTGTTTGCTCAGAATTTACCAAATAATGAGCAACATCATCGCCAATTTCCCCAGAAACAAGTTCAATTGTACTAGAGTAGGGATAACCATAGCCAATATCCCGAACAACATAGAGATACCCACTACCCACAGCACCACCAACATCTAACTTACCTTTACCATTAGGAGGCAATTCCACCGTTGGGTTCTGCACATAGCCCCTTACTGTGCCATCCAAGCCAGCATCTACCAATATGCCACCTAAAGGTCCATCGCCCCTAACCCGCACATTGACCCTAGACCCAACACGCTTCATACTAGAAGCCATCAACAAACCTGCTGACATCGTTCTTCCCAGTGCTGCTGTAGCCACAGAAGAAAGCTTATGACGTACTCGTGCTTCCTCCGTTAAGCGTGTAGTAATCACACCTACCGCCCGAATACCGCCATCTGCTGCTGTAGCCCGCATTAATTGATCCGCCATGAAAACCCTTACAATTCTTAACAAGATGACTTTTCTATTTTAGGTCGTTTCGTGACTGGGGAAGATGGGGGGAATTTTACCAATTACCAATCACCCATTACCAATTACCAATTACCAATCACCATGTTAGGTACTTTTCAAAAAAGCCAACTGCGAATTGAAATCGAAGCATCAGCTGATGCAATTCACAACAGTCTATTACTTCCAGCACAATTGGAAAAATGGCTAGTAGGACAAAGTTTTTCTCTGGGAATGCCGGAAAAATTAACATCTGGATCTAATTTTACTACCACCACAGGACTAGTTCAAATCCATCACCACGTAGATGTAGCTAAAACGAATTGTCTGCGGTTGCTACTCAGTGGTGGAATTGACGGTTTTCATGAGTGGTATTGGGGGGAAGGTTGGGTACAGTCTCGTTTGGAAGGGATATCTATTTTACCTTTAAATTTAGGTCAGACGCTGAGTTTCTTAAGTTTGCGTGAATTTTTACGCAATACACGAGGTTGAGAAGGTATATTGTAACGCATACAAATGCAGGATATTATTTGTTAAATGAAGGGTGGGTTGTTCGCCTTAGCGTTGTGAAGCAATGGAAAGTTCACGTAGTGTGCCGAAGGCATAACCCAAAAAACCAAAGGACATTAATTACTGCTGGGGTATCACTACCGCTCAACCCAACGGTCAAATAAATCATGATACATTAAAGTAGAGGCGTTGCATGAAACGTCTCTACTTTAATGGTGTTCATAAATAATAATGAAAAACTTTAAATTCCAACCAGGATCTAAATTAGAGGTCGAGTGTTTGGGGAAAAGTCAATTGTGACACTTGCGTAAGTGTTACCAAATACTTATTCACTATTTACTGACAAGAATTGTACAGGCACATTTGTTTTTGTGTTATCTGCTGTATTTAAAAGGTATTTGAGAATTAGAACAACTATAGTAGCCAGAAAAGACACATTTTTAGAAAAAAAATCTGTTTCTTTGTGTCTTTATCTCGAACAAAATCCATATTTTGAATTAGTAATAACCTAATTTCTTGCTGGTTTTACCACTAACACTGAACAATTAGCTCCTTCCATTACTTGAGTGCTAACAGAACCCTGAACAATTCTATTCATTCCCGTTAAACCGCGACTTCCAATCACAACTAAGTCGGCTTTGTAAATATTAGCTAGTCGAATAATTTCATCAGCAGGATCACCCGTGACTAGTTCTAACTCGCTTTTAACTAATAATCTTTGTTGATAAGATTGCATCTGCTTCTCAATATGAAAATAAGAGAACTTTGGTAAATCTGGCTGAGGACGATCAGCGGGTAATTCTATTTCTGACTCTGGTGCAGGAAATACATGACAAAGAATCATATTAGTGTTTGGTGACAACACCAAATAACCTAAAGTCTGAATTACTCGTTCAGCAATTTCCGAACCATCCAGAGCTACTAAAATAGTCTTTAACACCGCTTTTTTCTCCTCAAGAGTAGACCCCTTAAATGATCACATTATGGTATACACACCAATAATTTTGTGAATGTGAGCTTTATTTTGGTAAATACACAAGCTCACTATCGTTAGCTATGGAGTAGCAGTTGTCAACCGTATTCAGTTAGAATAGGTATTCTAAATTACTCTGATTCCTCAACCCGCCTTTTGACTGAATCACCATGGGAAGGTAAACCTTCAGATGTAGCTAAAGAGTCAATAGCATTAGCTACTTTGTTCAGTGCAGTTGGTGAGTATTGGATAATACTAGAATGTTTGAGGAAAGTTTCCACGCCTAATGCAGAAGCATAACGAGCCGCACCAGAAGTGGGCAAGGTATGGTTGGGTCCGGCTAAATAGTCTCCCACAGCTTCTGGTGTTGAGTAACCGAGGAAAATGGCTCCAGCATGGCGGATTTGAGAAATTAAAGACCAAGGATCTTTAATTTCTAACTCTAGATGTTCAGGTGCAAACTCATTGGAGAGTTCTACTGCTGCTTCTAGGGATTCGACTACCACAATTAAGCCATAATGGGCGATCGCTTTTTCTGTGTCTATCCGTCGTGGGTGATCCACCAGTTGTCTATCTACAGCCACTTGGACTTTTTTTGCCAAACCAGCATCTGTGGTTAACAAAATCGCCGCAGCCATTGGATCATGTTCGGCTTGGGCTAATAAGTCCGTCGCTACATGAACGGGATTGGCTGTTTCATCGGCAATAATTAGCACCTCGCTAGGACCTGCCAAAGAATCAATACCCACTGTTCCATAGACTAGCTTTTTGGCCAAAGTGACATAAATGTTACCTGGTCCAGTAATCACATTCACTTTGGGGATAGTTTCTGTACCGTAAGCTAAAGCTGCGATCGCTTGAGCGCCCCCAATGCGATAAATTTCTTGTATCCCAGCTTCTTGTGCAGCTACTAGAACCGCTGAGTTAATCGTTTTCCCTCCTCGTGCTGGTGTCACCATCAATATCCTGGGTACACCTGCTACTTTGGCTGGAATAGCATTCATTAACACTGTACTGGGATAGGAAGCGCGACCTCCAGGAACGTATAAACCTGCCCGATCTACAGGTGTATAGCGTTTACCCAGCACTACTTCATCATCGCCAAAGTGTACCCAGCTTTTTGGTACTCGCTGACGGTGAAACGCTTCAATTTGGCGACAAGCTAGCTGAATAGCTGCCAACAAATCCTTTGATACCTGTTGGTAAGCTGCATCCAGTTCTGAACCAGTCACCCGTAGTTCTTCTGGTTGCAAGGTTTGATGGTCAAATTCAGCTATGTAGTGCAGTACAGCTTTATCGCCTTGGCGTTTAACTGCCTGCAACACTTCCCGCACGGTTGCTTCTTTATGAAGCAATTGTTCATCCTGGGTGCGTTCGCCTTCGGCGCGTTGTAGACGTTCGCAGATACGTTGTAGTTCGGTTCTAACGTTTGCCTGCTGAGTAATAATTCGCAGCATGGAGTAAGGACAATGCCAAAATTAGAATGTTCCCGCTTGAGAATCAGTTTTGCTTTTCACCCATTCAGGGCTAAAGCTGACTCTGATTCTCTTCTCTAGCTTAACCTGGATTTTTTTGATACTCCCAGGATAATTATTTACTTTTTTCTTTAAGGTTATTTATCTTAGAAAAGGTTATTTATCTTAGAATAAGATATTTTAAGCCATTTCCCATTGGGAAAACATACCCAAATGTGGGGATTTTTTAAGAAGATAGCCAAAGTATGGACTGATGGGCAGATAAATCGCTTTCTGTCTTCTGCCTCTGGTTACCTAACTTTTTTTTCAGAAATGATATCATTGGCGGTTTGGATGCTATATTAGTAAATCTAGTAGTGTGTGTACACAATTATATAGTCTTTTTGGAACTGACTGTGGCGAATACAAAGTCTGCTCTCAAACGCGCCCAAATCGCAGAACGTAACCGACTGCGTAATAAAGCATATAAATCAGCAGTGAAAACGCTGATGAAAAAATACTTTGCTGCTGTTGAACTCTATACAGCCAATCCTACTCCAGAATCAAAACAAGTAGTAGAAGAACGGATGTCCGAAGCTTACAGCAAAATTGACAAAGCTGTGAAGCGGGGGGTACTTCATCCCAACACCGGAGCTAGGAAAAAATCAAGATTAGCCCATAAGCTCAAAGCAACTACTCAAACGGCATAGTAGTCATTAGTCATTAGTTACCAGCTAAGAGATTAATGACTTACACCCTCCCCAGCAATGACTTCTGACTTAATCATGCAATTAGTAGACACCCACGTACATCTCAACTTTGACCTTTTTAAACCGGATTTAGCAGCAGTGCGATCGCGTTGGCAAGAAGCAGGGATAGTACATTTAGTGCATTCCTGCGTTCACCCAGAAGAGTTTGCCAGCATTCAAGCCTTAGCTCACCAGTTTCCCGAAATCAGTTTTGCCGTTGGTTTGCATCCACTAGATGCAGCTAAATGGAATCACCAGACAGCAGAGAAAATCAAATTTCTAGCCAGTTCTGATTCTCAAGTGGTAGCGATTGGGGAAATAGGACTAGACTTTTACAAAGCAAATAACTATCAACAACAGTACATGGTGTTTGAGGCACAACTGGCGATCGCATCTCAACTTAATTTACCAGTGATCATCCATTGTCGTGATGCAGCACCAGAGGTAAGAAAAGTCCTACAAAAATGGAGTGAAAGCCAAGGACAAAGAGCGCAGGGTGTAATGCATTGTTGGGGAGGAACACCAGAAGAAACCCAATGGTTTCTGGACTTAGGCTTCTACATCAGTTTTAGTGGGACAGTAACATTTAGAAGCGCGAAAACTATACAAGCATCAGTGAGTATAGTGAGTAGCGACAGATTATTAATCGAAACAGATTGTCCTTTTCTCGCTCCCACACCGAAAAGAGGCGAAAAACGCAACGAACCCGCTTATGTCGCTTATATAGCAGAGCAATTAGCAAAATTACGGGGAGAAACAGTAGAAGCCATAGCCGAGCAAACTACCTATAACGCCTGCCAATTATTCGGTCTGTAATTATAGACAGCACGGGAGTAAAGGGACAAGGGAGAAAGAAATTCTTCTTATTCTTCTACTGAACTCCTGATAGCATAGCCTGTGGGAAGCAAGCTACACGCAGTGTATCGTAGGTATAGCATGGCGTATCACTCCCACTTTGTCACGCAAGCTATAGCCATACTCCTCAATTATGAGTATTCCTTTGAGTAGATCGAAGAAATCGAAGAATTGGCAAAAATTAAGACTAAAGAGGACAAAACTGTGGTAAGATTATTCCCTCCAAAACAATTTCCTTGCGCCATAATTATAAAGGAACGAATTTTTAACTAGCTTCTGAAATGGACTGGTTTTAAGTTGGTATAAAATCCATCTAACTGATAGGGGATTTGTACTTTTTGCTCACTATAAAAACCAAAAATTCACGGACATCTAAACTATACTCTACAACCAGATGCTCTCAATAAATAACAAACCCTGGCAGTCTAGGCTGATATGGACTTTTTTACAAAATTGGATTTCTGTATACTGAAACCTATAGAAAATTATTAAACATAAGCGCCTTGTGAATAAAATTCAGCAAAATAAATCCATCCTGATTCAGAGACGACTTTCGCGGATTCTTCATTTTTGGGATCTCACAGTGAGAATAGATAAAATTTTTTGACAATACAAGCGTGTGGATGTGCATAGATTAATTAATGCGCTGTTTTGGAGGGGAAGTGAGGAAAACAAATCAAACTCAGGAAGATATACCGTTGTTGAATCAACTTACTAGCTGGATTTTAGCAATCCTAACTCCTCTTCGAGGGCGATTACCCCCTTGTCAAAAGCACCCACTCCAGATTTAATTGCTGCGGAAAGTCCCCACCAGTAAATAACAGGTGGTGTCAGGATAAGTTTCCCAACAGCTTGCTTATAGTTGCGCTTGGTCGGGAAAATTACCCAAGCAGTGTTCAAGGGAAAGTTTAACCAGGTTGACAAAGGTAGAGGCATGACTAACGAAACGTATATGGAATCAGCCTTTCTGTTACCCGACTTGATTGAAATCCAGCGTTCAAGCTTTCGCTGGTTTTTGGAAGAAGGGCTAATAGAAGAGTTGAACTCCTTTAGTCCAATTACAGACTATACAGGGAAACTAGAACTGCACTTTTTAGGTGATAAGTACAAACTTAAAGAACCAAAGTACAGCGTCGAAGAATCGAAAAGGCGGGATAGCACTTATGCAGTTCAAATGTATGTCCCCACAAGGCTTTTAAACAAAGAAACAGGGGATATCAAAGAACTAGAAGTATTTATAGGTGATCTGCCTTTAATGACAGATCGGGGTACGTTTATCATTAACGGAGCCGAGCGAGTCATTGTCAACCAGATAGTACGATCGCCAGGAGTTTATTACAAATCAGAACTTGATAAAAACGGACGACGTACCTATTCTGCCAGCTTAATACCCAATCGGGGGGCATGGCTGAAATTTGAAACAGACCGTAACGACCTAGTGTGGGTACGCATCGACAAAACCCGCAAACTTTCAGCCCAGGTACTGCTCAAAGCTTTAGGATTATCAGATAACGAAATCTTTGATGCCCTACGCCACCCCGAATACTTCCAAAAAACCATCGAAAAAGAAGGGCAATTTTCCGAAGAAGAAGCCCTAATGGAGTTATACCGCAAACTACGTCCAGGTGAACCACCCACCGTATTAGGCGGACAACAACTCCTAGACTCACGCTTCTTCGACCCCAAACGTTATGACCTCGGTCGTGTTGGTCGCTACAAACTAAACAAAAAACTGCGCCTTTCTGTCCCCGATACCATGCGCGTCCTCACCCCTGGGGACATCTTAGCCGCAGTAGATTACCTCATCAACCTAGAATATGACATCGGTAATATAGATGACATTGACCACCTCGGGAATCGCCGAGTCAGAAGCGTTGGAGAATTGCTGCAAAACCAAGTCAGAGTAGGGCTGAACCGTTTAGAACGGATAATTCGAGAACGGATGACAGTATCTGATTCAGAACTTTTGACACCAGCATCATTGGTTAACCCTAAACCCTTAGTAGCAGCAATAAAAGAATTCTTTGGTTCTAGCCAACTAAGTCAGTTCATGGATCAAACCAATCCATTGGCAGAACTAACCCACAAACGCCGTCTCAGCGCCTTGGGTCCTGGTGGTCTAACAAGAGAACGGGCAGGTTTTGCAGTGCGAGATATCCACCCCAGTCACTACGGACGGATATGCCCCATCGAAACACCAGAAGGGCCAAACGCAGGACTAATAGGTTCATTAGCCACCCATGCCCGTGTTAACCAATATGGATTTTTAGAAACCCCCTTTAGACCAGTAGAAAATGGCAAAGTGCGGTTTGATGTGCAGCCAATCTACATGACTGCTGATGAAGAAGACGACCTGCGGACAGCAACAGGTGATATTCCCGTAGATGAAGACGGCTACATCAAAGGGCCACAAGTACCAGTACGTTATCGTCAAGACTGGGCGACAACAACACCAGAACAAGTGGATTATGTAGCAGTATCACCGGTGCAAATTGTCTCCGTTGCCACCAGCATGATTCCCTTCCTGGAACATGATGATGCTAACCGGGCGCTGATGGGTTCCAATATGCAACGGCAAGCTGTACCCCTACTTAAGCCAGAACGTCCCCTAGTAGGAACAGGCTTAGAAGCTCAAGGCGCGAGAGACTCCGGAATGGTGATTGTTTCCCGTACTGATGGTGATGTTGTGTATGTAGATGCAGCACAAATTCGGGTGAGAGTGCGGGGTGATTTGTCAGGAGTCACAGGTAACTTGATAGCCGGAAAACAACAGACAAACGAACAAGGACAACAGGTAACAGACAAAGAAATTAGATATGTATTGTCCAAATACCAACGTTCCAACCAAGACACCTGCCTGAACCAAAAACCCCTGGTTCGCATTGGCGAAAAAGTCGTAGCCGGACAAGTGTTGGCAGATGGGTCTTCCACCGAAGGAGGAGAACTGGCACTAGGACAAAACATTATCGTGGCTTATATGCCCTGGGAAGGCTACAACTACGAAGACGCGATTTTGATTTCTGAGCGCCTGGTGCAAGATGACATTTATACCTCAATTCACATCGAAAAATATGAAATTGAGGCTAGACAGACAAAGCTGGGACCAGAAGAAATCACCAGAGAAATTCCCAACGTGGGGGAAGATGCCCTCAGGCAACTAGATGAACGGGGAATCATCCGCATTGGTGCCTGGGTAGAAGCTGGAGACATTCTGGTAGGAAAAGTCACACCAAAGGGTGAATCTGACCAACCACCAGAAGAAAAACTGCTGCGGGCTATCTTTGGTGAAAAAGCGCGAGATGTGCGAGACAACTCCCTGCGAGTTCCCAATGGAGAAAAAGGCCGGGTCGTGTATGTGCGGTTGTTTACCAGAGAACAAGGGGACGAACTACCACCAGGAGCAAATATGGTGGTGCGGGTGTATGTTGCCCAAAAACGCAAAATCCAAGTCGGCGACAAAATGGCAGGTAGACACGGCAACAAGGGGATTATTTCCCGCATTCTCCCCGCCGAAGATATGCCCTACCTGCCTGATGGTTCACCAGTGGATATTGTCCTCAATCCCTTGGGTGTACCCAGCCGGATGAATGTTGGTCAGGTATTTGAATGTTTATTAGGTTGGGCGGGTCACAATTTGGGAGTCAGATTTAAGATCACTCCCTTTGACGAAATGTATGGGGAAGAATCTTCCCGCAGGATTGTGCATGGGAAGCTGCAAGAAGCTAGGGACGAAACTGGCAAAAACTGGGTATATAATCCCGATGATCCCGGCAAAATTATGGTCTATGACGGACGCACTGGCGAACCCTTTGACCGTCCAGTGACAGTGGGTGTAGCTTATATGCTCAAGCTGGTGCATTTGGTGGATGACAAAATTCACGCCCGTTCCACAGGACCATACTCCCTTGTTACCCAACAACCTTTGGGTGGTAAGGCGCAACAAGGTGGTCAAAGATTTGGAGAAATGGAAGTGTGGGCGCTGGAGGCCTTTGGTGCGGCTTACACCTTGCAGGAATTGTTAACTGTCAAATCCGATGATATGCAAGGTCGGAACGAAGCCCTCAATGCCATTGTAAAAGGTAAGGCCATTCCCCGTCCTGGTACTCCTGAATCCTTCAAGGTATTGATGAGGGAGTTGCAGTCCTTGGGCTTAGATATTGCTGTGCATAAGGTAGAAACCCAAGCCGATGGCAGTTCCTTGGATGTGGAAGTCGACTTGATGGCAGACCAAGCCTCCCGCCGTACTCCACCGCGCCCTACCTACGAGTCCCTTTCTCGTGAGTCACTGGAAGAAGACGAATAATTCAAAATTCAAAATTCAAAATTAAGAAATAATTTTTGGGTTTTGGATTTGAGTTTTGAGTTTGATTATTTTCGTTGTTCAAGAGTTCAAAGTTCAAATTATAGAACTGAGGTTGTAACAGGAAATTAGAGATTTTTGTGAATACCTGTTCAAAAGTGTGAATTTTGAATTCTTGTCTCCATGTTTTTGAATTTTGAATTTTGAATTCTTATGAGATCCGCCCAATCTAATCAATTTGACTACGTAAAAATTGGACTAGCATCACCAGAACGTATCCGCCAGTGGGGTGAGCGCACTTTACCTAATGGTCAGGTGGTGGGTGAGGTGACAAAGCCAGAAACTATCAACTACCGGACTCTGAAACCGGAGATGGATGGTTTATTTTGTGAGCGCATTTTTGGACCGGCTAAGGACTGGGAATGCCATTGCGGTAAGTATAAACGGGTGCGTCACAGAGGTATTGTTTGTGAACGCTGTGGTGTGGAGGTGACAGAATCACGGGTGCGCCGCCACAGAATGGGTTTTATTAAGCTGGCGGCTCCTGTGGCTCATGTTTGGTATCTCAAGGGTATCCCTAGTTATATTGCTATTTTGTTGGATATGCCCTTGCGGGATGTGGAGCAAATTGTTTATTTCAACTCCTATTGTGTGTTGGCTCCTGGTAATGCTGATACTCTTGCTTACAAACAACTGTTGAGTGAAGACCAGTGGTTAGAAATTGAAGATGCCATCTACAGCGAAGATTCGCAACTAGTGGGGGTAGAAGTAGGTATTGGGGCAGAAGCACTGCTGCGGCTGTTGGCAGATATTAATTTGGAAGAAGAAGCAGAAAAACTCAGAGAGGAAATTGAAAACGCCAAGGGACAAAAACGGGCGAAGTTGATTAAACGCCTACGGGTGATTGATAACTTTATCGCCACTGGTTCTAAGCCAGAGTGGATGGTGATGGCGGTGATTCCGGTGATTCCTCCCGATTTGCGCCCGATGGTGCAGTTGGATGGTGGTAGATTTGCGACTAGTGATTTAAATGATTTATACCGCCGGGTAATTAACCGCAACAACCGTCTAGCTAGACTGCAAGAAATCCTCGCCCCAGAAATCATTGTCCGTAATGAAAAACGGATGTTGCAAGAAGCGGTGGATGCCCTGATTGACAACGGTCGTCGGGGTAGGACTGTGGTGGGAGCAAATAACCGCCCTTTGAAGTCGCTGTCAGACATTATTGAGGGTAAACAAGGTCGTTTCCGGCAAAACCTGTTGGGTAAACGGGTGGACTATTCTGGACGTTCGGTAATTGTGGTGGGTCCCAAGCTGCAAATTCACCAGTGCGGACTGCCTAGAGAAATGGCTATTGAGTTGTTTCAGCCCTTTGTAATTAACCGCCTGATTCTTTCGGGGATGGTGAATAATATCAAGGCAGCTAAAAAGCTGATTTCTCGCAATGACCCCAGTGTGTGGGATGTGTTGGAAGAGGTGATTGAGGGACATCCGGTGATGTTAAACCGTGCGCCCACTCTACACCGTTTGGGGATTCAGGCTTTTGAACCGATTTTGGTAGAAGGGAGAGCGATTCAACTCCATCCCCTAGTATGTCCCGCTTTTAACGCTGACTTTGACGGTGACCAAATGGCGGTTCATGTACCTTTATCATTGGAAAGTCAGGCAGAGGCGAGATTGTTAATGTTAGCTTCTAACAACATTCTTTCACCTGCGACGGGCAAACCCATTGTCACCCCTAGCCAAGATATGGTGTTAGGGGCTTATTACCTGACGGCAGAAAACCCTGGTGCTACCAAAGGGGCTGGAGGTTACTTTGCTTCTCTAGATGACGTGATTATGGCATATCAGCAAGAACAGGTTGACCTGCATTCTTATGTTTATGTGCGGTTTGACGGAGAGATGGAAACCAGTCAACCAGATACTGAGCCAGTGGAAGTAATAGAAAATGAGGATGGCACCCGGACTTTAATCTATAAGTTCCGCCGTGTCCGTCAAGATACCCAAGGTAATTTAATTACTCAGTATATATACACTACCCCTGGTCGGGTAATTTATAACAAAGCAATTCAAGAAGCTTTAGCAAGTTAGGTAATTGGTGACTGGGAATTTTAGTGAGCAACCGTCCACTGACCAATTACTAATGACCAAGGACTAATGACCAAGGACTAATGACCAAGGACTAATGACCAAGGACTAATGACTAATGACTGAAAAAATGATTTTTCGTAACCTTGTCGTTAACAAGGGTCAACTGAGAAACTTAATTTCCTGGGCATTTACCCATTATGGGACAGCGCGGACAGCGGTGATGGCGGATAAACTCAAAGATTTGGGTTTCCGGTATGCCACCAAAGCCGGGGTTTCCATCAGTGTGGATGACTTGATGGTGCCACCTTCCAAGCGATCGCTCTTAGAGGCAGCGGAAACGGAAATTCTCAGCACAGAAGCCCGGTTTAAACGGGGGGAAATTACGGAAGTGGAACGATTCCAGAAGGTAATAGATACCTGGAACAGCACCTCCGAAAGCCTGAAGGATGAGGTGGTTTCCCACTTCAAAAAAACCAACCCTCTCAACTCTGTGTATATGATGGCCTTTTCTGGCGCACGGGGTAACATTTCCCAAGTTCGGCAATTGGTGGGGATGCGGGGACTAATGGCAGATCCCCAAGGGGAGATTATTGACTTACCAATTAAAACCAACTTCCGAGAAGGATTAACAGTTACAGAATATATTATTTCTAGTTATGGAGCCAGGAAGGGACTGGTGGATACGGCCCTGCGGACTGCCGACTCTGGTTATCTCACCCGGCGGTTGGTGGATGTATCCCAAGATGTTATTATTCGGGAATTTGACTGTGGTACAACCAGAGGCATTCCTTTGCAGGATATGACCGAAGGGGCAAAGGTGTTGATTCCCCTGGCCACCAGATTGATGGGGCGGGTAGTGGCAGAAGATGTGGTGCATCCAGTGACTGGAGAACTTATTGCACCCCGCAACACACCAATTTCTGATGATTTGGCAGCAGTGATTGGCAAATCTGGAGTCAAAGAGGTGATAGCGCGATCCCCCCTCACGTGTGAAGCAGCCCGTTCTGTTTGTCAACACTGTTATGGTTGGAGTTTAGCCCACGCCAAAATGGTAGACCTGGGAGAAGCAGTGGGGATTATTGCCGCCCAGAGTATTGGTGAACCTGGAACCCAGTTGACCATGCGTACCTTCCACACCGGGGGAGTTTTCACTGGGGAAGTTGCCCAACAGGTGAGATCCAAAATTGACGGGACAGTGAAAATTTCTCGCAAGCTGAAAACCCGTCCCTATCGCACCCGCCACGGTGAAGATGCCCTCTATGCCGAAACCAACGGCACATTGGTATTAGAAGCCAAAAATCCAGGGGTGGAAAACCAAGAAATTTCTATCACCCAAGGTTCAACCCTGTATATTATGCCAGGGCAACAGGTAAAAGCGGCACAGTTGTTGGCAGAAGTCGCCCTGGGAGGTAGAACCGCCAGAGCCAATACAGAAAAAGCGGTCAAAGACGTGGCCTCCGACTTGGCTGGGGAAGTGCAGTTTGCCGATGTGGTGGCAGAACAAAAAACCGACCGTCAAGGCAACACCACCACTACTGCTTCCAGAGGGGGATTAATTTGGATCTTGTCTGGGGAGGTGTATAACTTGCCACCAGGTGCAGAGTTGGTAGTGAATAACGGTGATGCGATCGCTTCTAATGGAGTCTTGGCAGAAACCAAATTAACTAGTGTCCATGGTGGGGTAGTGCGTCTACCAGAAGCCATCCCCGGCAAGGCCACCAGAGAAATTGAAATTATCACCGCCTCTGTAGTCTTAGACCAAGCCACAGTGACAGTCCAGAGTTCCCAAGGACGCAACCACTATTTGATTCATACAGGGGAAGGGAACAGGGAACAGGGAACAGGTGCCATAAATATCAATGAGGATGAAGATACCTCTTCACTATCACCTTCTTCCCAGACTTTCAACCTCCGGGCTACACCAGGGACGAAGGTCCAAAATGGGCAGGTGGTAGCGGAATTGATTGATGACCGTTATCGCACCACTACCGGTGGGTTCTTGAAGTTTGCTGGCATTGAAGTCCAGAAAAAAGGCAAGGCTAAATTAGGCTATGAAGTAGTCACTGGTGGCACACTCCTGTGGATTCCTGAAGAAACCCACGAAGTGAACAAAGACATTTCTTTGTTGTTGGTGGAAGATGGGCAGTATGTGGAAGCTGGGACAGAGGTGGTGAGAGAGATTTTCTGTCAAACCAGCGGAGTGATTGAAGTTACCCAGAAAAACGACATTCTCAGAGAAGTGGTGATTAAACCAGGTGAACTGCTGATGGTGGATGATCCAGAGGCAGTGTTGGGCAGGGATAACACCTTTGTCCAACCAGGAGAAGAATTCCAAGGCACAATAGCCACCGAACTGAGGTATATCCAATACATAGAGTCCCCAGAAGGACCGGCATTATTAAGCCGTCCGGTAATTGAATTTGATGTACCCAACAATCCCGATGTGCCTTCGACTTCAGTGAGTCAACAAACAGGTCGTTCCATTCAGTTGCGAGCAGTACAGCGTTTGCCCTACAAGGATTCCGAACGGGTCAAATCTGTAGAAGGAGTGGAACTGCTGCGGACCCAACTGGTGTTGGAAATTGAGCAGGAAGGGGAACAAGACCACAACGCCTCACCTCTGGCTGCGGATATTGAACTAGTCCCAGATACAGAAAATGCTGAGGTTCAAAGATTGCAGTTAGTAATTTTGGAATCTTTAGTAGTGCGGCGAGATATCACTGCTGATGCCACCCAAGGCAGCACCCAAACGACATTGGAAGTGGAAGATGGGTTAACCATTGCCCCTGGTGCTGTGGTGGCACGGACACAGATTTTGTGTAAGGACGGCGGTGTAGTCCGTGGTGTCCGCAAAGGCACAGAAGCAGTGCGACGCTGTTTAGTGCTGCGCGACAGCGACATGATCACCATCTCCAGCACTGCTGCACCCAAGGTTAAAAAAGGCGACCTGTTAGTGGAAGGTGCAGAAATTGCCCCTGGTGTATTTGCACCAGAATCAGGACAGGTGGTAGCAATCAGGAGGCAGGAGGCAGGAGGCAGAAGGCAGGAGGCAGAAAATTCTCCTACACTGATAACTGATAACAGTTCACTGATAACTGTCCGAGTTGGTCGTCCCTACCGAGTCAGTCCTGGTGCAGTGTTGCAAATTGAAGATGGAGACTTGGTACAACGGGGTGACAACTTGGTGCTGTTGGTGTTTGAGCGAGCCAAGACAGGAGACATTATTCAAGGTCTCCCCCGGATTGAGGAACTGCTGGAAGCTCGTAAACCGAAGGAAGCCTGTATTTTGTGCCGTCGTCCTGGGGAAGTGAAGGTGGTGTATGGTGATGGTGATGAAGCATTAATCTCACGAGAAGCTTATGCCATAAAAGTTGTCGAATCCAATGGTGTGGTGACTGACTATCCTCTTGGTCCTGGACAAAACCTGATGATTCCTGATGGCGCTCATGTTTGGGCTGGTCAACCCCTGACTGATGGACCCTGCAACCCCCACGAGATTTTGGAAATTTTCTTTAATCTCGGTTCTGATGATGGTATTTATGCCTGTGCTAGTCATGCCTTGCAGAAGGTACAGAGCTTTTTGGTGAATGAAGTACAGATGGTGTATCAGTCTCAAGGCATTGACATTGCTGATAAGCACATTGAGGTGATTGTGCGGCAGATGACCAACAAAGTCCGCATTGACGATGGTGGAGATACGACCATGTTACCTGGTGAGTTGGTGGAATTGCGCCAAGTAGAACAGGTGAATGAGGCTATGTCTATTACTGGTGGTGCCAAGGCGCAATATACTCCTGTATTGTTGGGGATTACCAAGGCTTCATTGAATACTGACAGCTTTATTTCTGCCGCTTCTTTCCAAGAAACTACCAGGGTACTGACGGAAGCAGCCATTGAGGGTAAATCTGATTGGCTGCGGGGTCTGAAAGAAAACGTGATCATTGGGCGGTTGATTCCTGCTGGTACAGGTTACAACACCTATGATGAACCCAGCACCATTGAGGACTATGGTACTGATTTGGGTACTGGGGTTTTAGATGAGGTTGATGACCCGTTGGATATAGTGCTGGATGACCGCACTGCTAAACTTTATAGCTTAGATAGTCCTAGTTTAGGAGATGGTAGCTATGGTGGTAGACGGGGAGAAAGGTCAATTTTGGATGATGATGATTTGATTGCTGATGAGGTCAGCGACCTTGTAGATGATGATGATGACGAGGAAGAAGATGATGATTACTATGAATAATAAAGTCGATTGCCCACGATAGTCTAAATTGAGGTAAACGGCAATAATTTAAAAGGCAAAAGAATTTAATCTTTTGCCTTTTTTTAGTAATTACCATAGGAGAAGAAATTATTACCACAGCTTACGAAAAGCTAGAAAAGCCGAACTTTTCAAAACTGAAGAAGAAGAGAATAAGGAATTATCTTCTAGAAGAATTTTTGTTGAACATCTCATTTGTACAGTGAAAATTTTTCGAGTTGCCAGTGACAGATTTCGTCTAGCTCGACATCCCTTATGGTCAGGTGATAGAGATGGTATGTGGATTAGTTAGGTTACATCTAAATGCTTCATTTATACTAAGCCATAATATTTGAATTATCAGATTTCACACTTACCTTTTTAGGAAGCTATGTTTCTCAACATTTCTGATAATTTTGAGATTTTCATCCCCAAAACCTCATTTTTACATTCAGTTCAGTAATGATAGCTATTTTACCTCAATTATATCTCCTGTAATCCCTTTACAGTAAGCTTTTTAGCTTTTATAGACAGGTCTATTGATTATTTACTCAAAAATTCAGTTCTTTACCTTTACACCAATACAACTATGGGTATATACCGAGTTGCGAGACTGAAATATTTTCTCTGAAGCTGTTGAAATTCAACAACTGAGTCAGGAACACAGAAGAATAAGTCTAACAACTTGCTCCCGCTGTAGCTCGGTTGTGGTTATTGGCTTTAGATAAGTTGGGTGAAAAGAAAGCAGAAATAATCAGAAGTGATTTCTGGCAACAACGCCTAAAAAGTTCTACTACGGGGGTTAGGTAAATGTATAGCGGGCAATACAGAACTTCCAAAAGCTCTTTTAACTCCTGGGACACACCAGCGCCGAATCAGTGTGCACCGCATCCCTTTGTCGTTCAGCCTAAAACTGAGCCTATTCACCCCCAACAAGACCAAATACCAGAAGAACAGACTCAAAAAGAAGAGGTAAAGCAGTTTAAAAGTATAAAAGTACCTTTATAGCCCACATTCCGTACTTCAATAGGTAGCATAAATAAACTACACTTACAGGCAATTGAGAACTATAGTTCTTAAAAATCCAGTAGCCATGAAAATATAAATTATGCACGTCAAAGTTCCAGCTTTCTTATTGTGTAAAAAAAGCTAGTTAGACAACAATGTTTAATTTGAATTTTTCAATCACTTATGAAAATACAAGACTATGCAATAGTGAATTAGAGATTTGAAAAGTAGGAAAATAAATAATACTTTTGACAAGTTGTAGGTAGGAATTGGAAAATTCGACAACGTTCCTCTGTCAAGTTCAGAATCCTATGAACTCCTTGTGTATTCAGAAAATGAATACCTTAAAAACATACGCCAGTTGCCTCAAGTCGGGAAACCCACCCAACGCACTGGCTCTGAAATATCCAATAATTCTTGTCCTAGATTATTTAGGCAATTATTATACTCTCCATGCAAATGCAATGAGGTTGAATCTAAATGGGAATATTTGGTTGCTACTCCATATTTTTTTACTACTTCTAAGGCAATTATTAGGAACAATTTAGTTAATCCATATTTGTATAGCTTATCCATTACTCTCCCTATTTTATCATCATTTAAATCTTCCACCTCAATTCCTATTTCTAATAAATGTTCCATAGCTTCTTCCTCAAAAAGTTGAGGAAATAAATAGAATAGTCTTCATACAAAACCTAGTCCATTTAGAATGATTGCTTTGACTATTATTATTCCTGCTATTCTTCCCAAGTGATCCAAGTTATTACTCTCAAACTCCTCTTTTTGGTAATTCATATTCTTGGGTATTTTTATTTAATTCAGGCTCATTTACATCCATTTTCTCCTCTTTCATCCTGAATTTATTGTCAATACTTACGAGTTCCAAGTCGTTGGCAATTTTTATTGTATTGTCTATTTTTTTACTATTTAAAGTATATATTTACTACGTAGCTTTTTGTATTTTCTTACAGTAGTTTTTGTACTAAAAAATGAAGTTCGAAATCTGGGTTTCAAGATAGTAATCTGCTGGACTCCGTTGGGGGAAACCTATCGAGTAATGCTAAAGATGCAACAGTGCAAGCTGCTGGCCCGGTTGCCGAGAAAATGAAGGAAGTACCTGAAACCAGTGATATTACACCCAAAGAAGCCAAACCATTAGAGAAGCCGGAAGCGGGAGCCAAACCCCCTGATATAGGTGCAGCTAAGGCCAGTCAAACAGCAACAAGAATCAGGTGAAACAGGATACCGGACACTTTGGTCTTATGTTAGTCCCAAAACCCTTTCAAAAGAAACACCTTTCAGTGAAGAAATATCTGAGAGTATCACCAATTTCTTTAAAGATTTAGTCAGTGGTAGTCTGAACTTTACTGCTAAAGAATTTGCCAATGAATCTATCGGAGCGATATCCAACCTCTTCCAAGAATTAACGCAAGATATCCCAGAACCAACAACCCAAAACAACACTTTAACACAACCAATTTCTCAGGCAATAGTTAACTTTCTTACCCAAGAAGATTGGCCATTCACCAAGATTCAAGGAAAACTAGCCTTGCGTCTGGGGTTTCAAGGAGAAAATGGCAGATGGAACTGCTACGGGGAAGCTAGAGAAGAAGAGGAAAAATTCGTTTTCTCTTCAATTTGGCCCCAAAATGCCCCAAAATCTCAATGAATGGCTGTAGCTGAGTTCATTACTAGAGCTAATTTTGGTATAGTTATTGGCAACTTTGAAATAGATTTTAGTGATGGTGAGATTCGCTATAAAACTAGTATTGATGTAGAAGGTGATAGACCTAGTTTTGCACTTATCAAACGCTTGGTTTAGACTAAAATAGCAACGATGGATGAATATCTGCTAGAGATAATGTCTGTAATTTTTGGGGATGTGTCGGCAGAAAAACCAATTAACCAAATTGAACTAATTCTAGATATTGCCCAATCATAAGATGAACAGAAACAGGTTTTAGTTGTTACACCTACTGAAGATAGAAAAGAATTGACGGTTAACTCAAGTTAACCACTAGGAATACAACAACAGTCGGGAAAAATTCTGGAAAGACAATCTCATCTATTAGACAGAATAACACCAGATGAAATTGGTCAATGACATCAAGCATTGCAAATGCTGGAACCTCATCAGCATAAACAAACCCAAGCAATTTTGGAGAAAGTCAAAAGATTAATGATTGCTAGATTAGGTGATGTAGGAACAGAAGTATTTGATAAATCATTTAGGTTCTTTAGCAAAACTAAATTTCCGGCAATAATTCTCAAATTAATCCAACGTTAATTAAAAGATTGGGTTAAACAATATGGAGAAGCATTGGATAATTCTGATATCAAACTAGGTATAGAAAATTTGGAAATACTATTTGGCCAGATTAACAAGCGCCTGGAAGAAATACCTACAGATAAGTTGCCATGTGGTAAAGAATTAATATATTTACTCGAGAGTGAACAATTTAGAGAGCAGTTGGTCTTTTTTGACAAATTGATCAAAAATATCCCTGAAAATCCTCTAGATGGGGTTGGATTCTAACCAATAAATATTTTCCACTAGGCTGATTCCAAGTTTGCCACCGATATTGATGGCATTTATCAGAAGACTAAGTCAGATGTTGAAGGTGTTCTGAAGGGGTTAGACACAGAGGTAACAACCAAATTTAAGGCCTGTGCGGATAACGCTAAGAGTAAACCACAAAATAAATGATCCTGTCTTGTCATACTGATAGCGTAGCGTGGCCTAAGCCATGCGTAAATTAGTGCAGCGAAGTATCCGGAGATTCTTCACTATCTCTTTCAGAGACGCTACCCAAACGTTCAAAATGACACTTTTTAACCGTTTTTAGTTTAATTGTAGTAAAACATAAAATTAGCCTCTTGGATGATCGTAATCATTTCAGTCCTGTAGAAACGATCGCAAAATTAAGAATTTTGAAGTTTAACAGAGTTTTAAGAATAGAAATAGAGAAAACTACTATTATTACCAGATTAAACTTTAAATCTGGTTTAAACTGAATTTGTATACTTAGTGTTTACTTCTAAGAGAACTCCACAAGAAGAAATACCCAATGTCATTCTGAACGTTTGGGTAGCGTCTCTGAAAGAGATAGTGAAGAATCTCCGGATACTTCGCTGCACTAATTTACGCATGGCTTAGGCCACGCTACGCTATCAGTATGACATAAGTCCAACCTTTACCCCAAAGGGGTATATCAATTACTGAGACAAATAGCAAATTTTAGTAAGTTTTAGTAAATTTTAGTAAATTTTAAATTTCGATTATGACTACTGAAACTAATCCTCCTCCTTTAGCCAGTCTAGAATATGTTGCTTATATTGATGATCTTGGTGAATTACCAGAACAATTTCAAGGTCAAATAGGAGTTTATGCTATTTTTAATCAAGAAAAAATTCTCCAATTTGTTGGTTATTCTCGTGATATTTATCTCAGTCTGAAGCAACATTTAGTCCGTCAACCAAATGAATGTTATTGGGTGAAGGTACAAACTGTTGAAAGTCCTAATCGCACGCTTTTAGAAAATATTAAAAATGCTTGGATATCTGAAAATGCTTCTGTTGGTTTAGCAACTGCTAAAAATAAAGAAAACTGGATTGCTCCTATTAATAGTCTGGTATTAATGACACATGAAGAAAAGACTAATTATCAGAATCCCTTAATTGATGATTTAGTAAAAATGAAACTTGTTAAAAATGTAGCCCGGCGTGTTGAAGCTGACATTTTAGAGGTATTAAAAACACGGGGTTTAAAAACTCAAATTCGTTTTAATCCTAAATTAAAAGAAGAAGGGTTGCTAGATTTGAAATAACGAAGAAGATAATAGACCTCTTGCAAAATAGTTTCTGTGGTATGATAGGGAGTTTTAGATTTTATGTATTTTTGGTGTTATTTGCACTCGCTAATTCAAACATAACCGTGTAACTCTAACTTTTGGCTAAAACAAAGACAACCCCCCACTATCCCCAGTATAATATAGAATTAATTCTGCAAGAGGTCTAATTAATTGGTAATTGCAATAAGTAGGAAGGCACAAAAAACCGTAGACCCGCAGCAGCTTCTCAGAGAGTAGTATGTAACTAAAAGTAAAATTGATCAAAACCTCTTCCCTATTACTTCTTGCCTTGTCATAACGACAATTTTTAACACCCACCTAGTTAATTCGTCATTCTTCCCTTTGCTCCCAATATGGTTTAGATAAGCCTCTTTCTCTCCCTCTACTTCCCCTGACTAAACAGATAATTTTCCTTAACTGAACCGTATTGCCCCTGCTCTCTGCTCCTATTCCCCATTCCCTGTATGAACTACGAAATAGCGCGAAAACTACTCATAGACCAAACAACAAACGAGGAAAACTCAGATGCCTTGTTAAATCATCTTAAACAAGGAAAACCACCAGTACCTGGTCAAGTTACCTCAATTTTGTTAGCGTTAAAGGTGGTATTTGAAGCTTTAAAAGATTCTCCTGGTTTGGATAAAGAACTCGCTTTTGCTTTATATAAATTAGGTATTAGAGGTTTACAGTTATTTGCGGTGGGACGCAAAGCTGGTGTTGACTGGCCGCCACTCTTGCAGGAAGATTTGCAACGTATTTCCTTAGCTGCTGAAAGTATTTTTTGCGGCAAATGGCAAACTTTAACTCTGGGAAGTAAGATCAAGGATGAAGGATGATTCAAAATACTGCCTCCAGGAGGCTACTTCCAAGAAAATTCAAAAACCTACATCCTTAGTTAAGCTAACGGGTTCTCAGTTCTGCTTCTAATTTATCCAGGTCAGATTTAAGAAAAACTGTAATTTGCCCATTCAAAGCTTTACCGTCTCTGGGTTTAGCAATTTCTATCCAATAGGCGTACCGATCCCCTACTCGTAACTCTCCCTTCAATGCTTCCCGAATCGGCGTTTTTGCTAGACGAGCTTGATTAATTGTACTCTGATTAGGATAGTTGTAAACTACCAGAGCTCGATTATAGTCTTGATAAATATCCAAACCATAAATTACCCGCAAAGATTCGTGAAGACGCCCAACGGTAACACCATTAACACCATCATACATATTGAGGCGTTCAGCGCGTATTGTGCTGCGGTCTTTGGTAAAAGTTACCTTACCTGGAGGCAATACTGATGCTTGAAAAGTGAATCTTTGGGCAGCTGTATCGTTTTTACTGACAAATAATTTTTCCCCGCTTCTAGGACGAAGGGTAGGATGGCCTTGAATCCAGGTCGTTACTTCCTCTGTGCTTTCTCCTGGTAAAGCCTGGGCGGAGGAATTTAAGAGTATTTGCCCTGATAACGAAGAAATTAGGGAAAAAGGCAAAATTAAAAAGTTAAGTAAAGATTTTCTTAGCATTTTCCTATTTAGTAATGACATCACAATTGCCCATTGGTAGGTAATTATTTTGGATTTTGGATTGTGAAAGTGTTGCTCTATACTACTTGATATTTTACAAACATCCTCTAAAATATTGATCACTAACAGGGCAACATTGCTACTTTAATTACTTTACGGGCTTTCATATCAGCAAATACTTGTTCTAAATCTGTTAATGGACGATGTTCACTAATTAGTAACTCAAAAGGAATTTTCCTGCTGGCTATCAGTAACAATGCCAGTCTTACATATTCAGGTGTATTGTGAAATATGCCTTTGAGAGTTAATTCACTATAATGTAGCTGTTCGGTATTTACCGTAATTGTTGTATCTTTGGGACAGCCACCAAATAAACTTACAGTTGCACCAGGACGGGCGCAAGCGATCGCTGTTTCCCACACACTAGGAACGCCAGTAGCCTCTATCACTACATCTGCACCCCACCCTTCAGTTAACTCCTTAACCACACCGGGAATATCAGGAACTTTATGATAATTGAAAACCTGTGCCGCACCCAATTTTTTGGCAATTTCTAACCGTTGGTCATTACCTCCCCATAGCAATACCTCAGCTTTGGTTTCCGCCGCTAAAACCGCCACAAACATTAAGCCAATTGCCCCATCTCCCAGCACAATTACCCGATCTTTAGGTTTGACATGAAAACGCCCCATACCATGTAAAACACAGGCTAAAGGTTCTGTCATCGCTGCCAAAGCAAACGGTAGGTGCTCGGGAATCGGCAACATATTATGGTGCACAATCGGTGCAGGAATTTTGAGATATTCCGCAAAAGTGCCATTATTCCATATCAAATTTGGACAGAGAGAATATTCTTGACGTTGACAAAAAAAACATTCCATGCATGGTGCTGAATTATTAGCGACAATGCGATCGCCTATGGTGGGGTGTAGCCCATCGCCCACGTGGCAATTAGTCACACCAGCACCGACAGCGACAATTGTTCCTGCGGCTTCATGGCCAAACAAGGTAGGGGGAGTCAACATTTTTGGATGACCACCACGCCGCCAAACCTTCAAATCTGTACCGCAAGTGGTAGCCACCCCGACTTGAATCACCACTTCTCCATCGCTTGGAGTTGGCTCAGGGACTTGCTCTAGGCGTAAATCTTCCTGTCCGTAAAGTAAAGCTGCTAACAAAGCTTTTCACCTAAGAATTAGCTGCTAAAAGATTTTACAGGATATTGTGAAAAATTTGAGCATCGTTCCTCAAACCATAATAGAGACGTCCTAAAATTTACAAAGGAGTCTGTGTCTGTTTTTCCATAGTGTTAAGATTAGGACAGAGCCAAGGAAAGAATCAGGGTTGGGAATA